>ERZ511473.71-NODE-71-length-253439-cov-5.278712_pt1 | contig 253439 bp, 246 predicted proteins | sample MGYA00374947_ERZ511473 | MGnify/ENA primary metagenome ERZ511473 (study PRJEB26303, sample SAMN06343854) | sediment metagenome | isolation source: hot spring sediment | place: Canada: British Columbia | collected 2012-09-26 ...
ATATTGATGGTGCATGGGTCAGTCCAAGAATTGTCCCTTTCCAGAATATTAGCATGAGTCCGGCAACTTCTGTACTTCACTATGGCCAAACTATATTTGAAGGCATGAAAGCTCATAAAAATGAGAAGAATGAAATTTTGCTTTTCCGTCCTACGGCACATGCTAAAAGATTAAACAAATCAGCAGAGAGACTGTGTATACCAACTTTTCCTGAAGATTTGTTTATGGAAGGTTTGACAGAATTGCTAAAAATTGACGAAGCCTGGATACCTGCAAAGGCCGGAAACTCCCTATACATCAGACCATTTATTTATGGTTCTGATGAATTTATTGGAGTAAGACCTTCAAAAAACTATAAATTTATCATATTTACCGGTCCGGTTGCGGGCTACTACAAAGGCAATGTAAAAGTATTGGTAGAAACCAATTATGTACGTGCTGCCGAAGGTGGTATTGGCTTTGCAAAATCGGGTGGAAATTATGCCGCATCTCTTTTGCCTGCAAAACTTGCCGGTGAAAAAGGATATCAGCAAATACTATGGACTGACAGTAAAGAACATAAGTATTTTGAAGAATCCGGTACCATGAATGTAATGTTCCAGATTGATGGCAAACTAATTACTCCACCGCTGGGCACTTCGATATTGGCAGGTATAACCAGAGATTGTATACTAACTGTTGCCAGATCCTGGGGTGTACCGGTTGAAGAAAGAAAAGTAAGTATTGATGAAATAATAGACGCTATTAAAAATGGCAAACTTGACGATGCTTTTGGCACGGGCACAGCAGCTGTAATTACGCATATTGATGCCATTCACTACAATGGCAATGATTATGTATTACCAGGTGGTGAAAAGCGGTCATTATCTGAAAAAATAGCCAAAGAACTAAACGAAATCAAACTAGGCCATACCAATGACGAGTTTGGCTGGGTACACAGAATTCAGTTGTAGGTTGAGTTGGGAGTTGGGAGAAGAAGAAATATTTAAGTCAAACAAAAAAGGCAGAGCGATCTGCCTTTTTTGTTTGATTTTTCTTAAATCAAGCTGTAATTCATTTTCAAAAATTTCACGTTTGGCAGTTCCTCGCTTGCCAATATGTTTATCTGTAATCTCTTCTAAAGTAAATGTTTTTAATTTATTCTTACTCCACAAAAAAAGGCCTTGGTTGTTCGCCAAGACCTTTTTTGAATCTATTGAGTATTATTTTTACTTCTTCACTACTCCATTTTCTGCCAATACTTCTTCATTGAGCACCAATGCATCACCAACCAAAATTGGAATTACATCATACTCATCCATAGACAGGCAATAATCAATATCTTTATCTATATCCAGATTTTTTAAACGGCGCACATGTGAGCATGTATTGAGAAAACCTCTCATATTGCCTTTGGCTTGTCTAAACAATGCCAGAGATGCCAAAGCGGCATCGTGTTCAATAAAGAAATCTTCTTTCAGGCCTTCTACCACAGCACCGGCAAATAAGGTATCTTCCAGATTTATTTTACCTTTCCAGCCTGCGCAAACCACCAGTACATCATAAGGTTGGTTTTTTAGATATTGAATAATAGCAGCTCTATTCAGAAAACTACCAATAACAACAGCCCGTGCCGTTTTGCATTTGGAAATAGCCAGTGTACCATTGGTTGTGGTTACAGCTACGGTTTTGCCACGCATGGATTCCTCCATATAACTAAATGGAGAATTGCCTATATCAAAACCATCGGCTTTTTTGCCATCGCGTTCAGCAGCGGTTATACAACCTTGCTTTTTTAACGCTGCACACTCTTCCAGAGTAGCAACCGGTATTATTTTACTTACTCCGTAGGCAATACCTGTAGTCATACAGGATGTAGCTCTTAAGATATCAACTACCACCACCACTTTGCCTTCAACCGGGTATAAATGTAGTAGCTCCGGAGTAAGACAAACATCAATCTGCCTCATATTCTATTTCTTTATAAATGGCAATTTAACAATTTTTGCTGAAATCGACTTATTGCGTATTGCTATGAATACTTCCTGATCGGTTTTAGCATATTCACTTTTTACATATCCCATACCTATACCTTTGCCCAACGTAGGCGACATAGTGCCGCTGGTAACATACCCAATACTTTCACCTTCTGCATTTAAAATATCATAATGGCTTCGCGGTATTCCTCGTTCGGTTAATTCAAAACCTATGAGTTTGCGCTTTACGCCACTTTCTTTTTGTTTTTGCAATATTTCAGAAGCTGTAAAAGGATTGTTGAATTTGGTAATCCAACCCAAGCCTGCCTCCAAAGGTGAGGTGGTATCGTCAATATCATTTCCATAGAGACAGAAACCCATTTCTAACCTCAATGTATCGCGGGCACCCAATCCAATTGGTTTGATAGAAAACTCTGCTCCTGCTGCAAAAATTGCCTTCCAGAGTATTTCTGCATGTTCTTTTGAAGCATAAAGTTCAAAACCGCCAGCACCTGTATACCCTGTAGCCGAAATTAATACATTGTCAAGACCTGCAATATTTGCATTGGCAAATGAATAATACGGTATAGCAGATAGATTTAATTCCGAAAGTTTTTGTAATGTCTTTATTGCATCAGGACCCTGAACGGCAAACAACACTGTCTGGTCAGAAATATTGGTCAGCCTGGCTCCTTCAGTATTATTTTTAACCACCCAGTTCCAATCCTTTTCAATATTGGAAGCGTTTACCACCAACATATACTTGTTTTCGGCAAGCATATACACCAGCAAATCATCTATTATACCACCATTGGCATTGGGTAGACAAGAATACTGAGCTTTGCCCGGAGTAAGTGTAGCTACATCGTTTGACGTAATTTTCTGAATTAATGCAAGAGCGTTCTCCCCTTCTACCAAAAACTCACCCATATGCGACACATCAAAAACTCCCACTCCATTGCGAACGCAATTGTGTTCATCTATATCGCCGGAATAGCGAACCGGCATATAAAACCCGGCAAAGGGCACCATTTTAGCACCCAAACTTTCATGCAGATCGTTTAGCGGTATTTTGCTGTAATTGGATTGCTCTTCCATGTTGTATTTAAAAAAGTTGCATTTGGTTGTTTAGAATCTTAAATGACCTGCGATGATAAGGAGTAAGTCCATATTTTTCGAGTGCCGCTTTATGTTTGGGAGTGCCATACCCCATATTATTTTCCCAATCATAGTGAGGAAATAAAGTGGCCAATTGACACATCTTTTCATCCCGATAGGTCTTGGCCAGAATAGATGCTGCTGCTATGCTGAAATATTTGCCGTCGCCTTCAATTATACACGTATGAGGTATCTTTTCGTATGGCCTGAATCTGTTTCCATCAATGAGTAAATATTCGGGATTGATCCGTCTGCGATCCAAGGCTTTGTGCATAGCCAGGAATGAAGCATTTAGAATATTGATTTTATCGATGGTATTGTTACAAACCTCTGCCACGGCAAAATCGATTGCTTCACGTTCAATTTCTTTTCTCAAATCTTCACGATCCTGTCGGGAAAGTTGTTTGGAATCGTTGAGCAAGGCATGTTTATAATCTGACGGCAATATTACAAAAGCAGCTACAACAGGCCCTGCATAGCAACCACGTCCTGCTTCGTCCAGCCCTGCTTCTACAACTCCTTGGTTTAAATACGATTTGAGATTAGCCATCCAATGTTAAAATTAATAAATTAGGCTTGTAGGTTAAAACCAAAAACAATAAATAGCTTACGCCAATTATTAAAATTGATGACAATACACAAAAACCCCTGGCAAAAACGGTCTGAAAAGGCCATATATTCCAATCCGTGGATCGATGTACGGGAAGATATAGTAATTAACCCGGCAGGTAAAGAAAACCTTTATGGTGTCGTAAATTTCAAGAATCGTGCTATTGCTATAGTACCGCTGGATGAGGAAAACAATACCTGGCTTGTTGGACAGTACCGCTATCCATTGGATGAATATAGCTGGGAAATACCTATGGGCGGAGGTCCTTTAAAAGAAGATATACTAGATGCCGCCAAAAGAGAACTGAAAGAAGAAACCGGACTATCGGCCAAAAATTGGGAAAATATATGCCGGATACATACATCCAACTCAGTAACGGATGAGGAAGGTTTTATTTTTATAGCCACTGACCTTACTCAAGGGGAAACAGCGTTTGAAGAAACCGAGAAACTGGAAATCAGGAAAGTGCCCTTATCTAAAGCCGTTGAAATGGTTATGAATAATGAAATTACCGACTCGATAAGCATTGCCGGAATACTAAAAGCTGCCAGACTGAGAGGGGTGTGAAAGAGTTGGGAGTTGGGAGTAGGGAGTAGGGAGTAAGAAATATGGAGTATGAAGACAATAAATGGGAGTTGGAAGATCTAGAATGGTAATGACAACAGGGAGCCTTGTTGCAAACTCCAATTATCAAGCTGTCAATACCTATAACAGGCGGCCTAGAGACACCATTAATTTATCTTTTAGTTTCATTTAGTACTCTTTCTACCACCATTTTAAACCAGGTTGTAAACAATTCCGGCTCTGAGTCTATTTTTTGCAGTAAAACACCTGGCTGTATCCACTGAAAGTTTTTAACTTCTTCTGAATTGGGCTTGGGATTAACATCTGTAAAGCCAACAAATACATGATCAAATTCGTGTTCAATGAGGTTATTTTCGACTTCTGCTTTATAAATAAAGGCAAAAATCTTTTTGATATCGCAGTGCAAACCCATTTCAAACATCAGTCTATTTTTAGCACTCTGCAATAGATCTTCACCCTTTTGGGGGTGCGAGCAGCAGGCATTGGTCCACAAACCGCCACCGTGGTATTTTTGATCTGCCCTTTGTTGCAAAAGCATTTCACCCTGGTTATTAAAAATAAAAATAGAGAAAGCCCTGTGTAAAATCCCTTTCTGATGGGCTTCCAGCTTGTCCATTACAGAGATTTCCTGATCATCCTTACTTACCAGTACAACCGAATTTCTTTCTGTAGCTTGCAGTATTTCATTCATAAGCGGTGGTAATTTTACTTTTAACGTAAGTTTGATCGGATGTTTTTTCTTCTGATTTTTTAAAAAGCAGAAAGAAATAAACATTAAGCAAAAACTGAGAATATCCAAAAAAAGCATCTTCAACCGGTATGGTAAACATGCGAATATTTAGTATTTGCTCCGGATTATAATTAACAATAGGAGACTCAAGCCCGGAACCTGTCAGAATACCATTGACCGGAAAAAAACCGAGCATCAAAACCAGATATACTAAAGTAGCACTTCCAATCCAATTGACGCCGGCTACGAAAAACAAATAAAGTAAAAAGCCGGCGGTAACCGTAGCAGTAACCAGTGGATACAACCGGTTATAATTTAACAAAATTACTACTGAACATAGAACTGTAACAAGTATTACAATTTGTTTGCTATACTTATCAGCCCATTTCAGATCAAAAAACTTTGTAAAACAGAAATAAGTAAAAACACAGGAAAAAGGTATACAAATAAAAAACATCCATTCTTCCATAGGCAAATTCAAGATACTCAATCCCAAGGTATAATTTGTATTAAACCACCAGACTCCGACTTTTGTAAACCAAATATCCCAGGAAATGAACAAAATAGAAGCCAATAAAACAGCTTTTATAAAGGCATCAAAATGCTTATAAAACCTGATTTTTGGATGAAATGAAAATAAAAAACATACAAAAACAGTAAAAAAGTTAATAAGCAGATAGGTAAACGGTTTCATTTTTTTACACTGTTTGAGAAATACATTTTAAAATACTTTAGAGGCACCCAAAGAAATCCAAAACACTCTCCTTCTTCTTTGCCTGTATGTTTATGATGCTGTTTGTGAGCTCTTCTAATTGCCAGTAGATAAGGGTTTTCTGTTTCACGAAAAAGACGAATGCGCTGATGTATAAAAATATCGTGTACAAAGAAATAGGCCATACCATAAAGCATAATACCCAGGCCTATATTGAATAAATAGACAGATTCCACGATGGTTCCATAATAGATCATAGCAATATTGGGAAAAGCAAATATTACAAAGAAGTAATCATTTCGTTCCATTGGTCCTTTGTTGCTATGGTCGTGATGATCTTTGTGCAATGACCAGAGAAATCCATGCATTACATATTTATGGGTGCACCAGGTAATTCCTTCCATCAAAAAGAAGGTGGTAAATACTATTAGCAAATTGCTCATAGAGATTAATTGTTTGATTTAAATAACTCTTCTAATACCTTGTATCGGTAATTAAAGATCTGTTTTAGTTTATTTTTTACCAGCATCCAATGAACTAAATCGCCCAAAATTCCCATTGGTAGTTCATAAGTCACGGTGTCTTTCATGAGTACTCCATCTTTATTGGGTATAAATTCATGAAAATGATTCCATAATTTATAAGGTCCTATAACCTGAAAATCGGTAAAACTTTTTTCAAATTCCACCTGGGTGATTTTTGTTCTCCAATCTACCAAAATTCCCAGCATAGGTGAGACCTTGTAGTCTATAATCATGCCTTCGTAAATGGAATGATCCTTCATCTCGGTCAGCACCTTAAACTTCATACTCTCTGGCGTAATTTTGGCAAGATTGCCGGGAGATGAAAAAAAATCCCAAGCTGTATGTATATCACAATGCAGTTGTTGCTCCTTCTTTAACTCGTATTTCATTTACTATTAATTAAAGAGGTGATTTGCTTTTTCAGCTCCACAGATGATAATGTATTTATTTTTTCCTTCAAAAAAGCTTCATCTTCGGCAATCTGTTTGTTATAACCCAGAAAAGCGGGCGTATTTTTTTGAATGGAAAGCCTGATAAAGCGGATTTCAGGATTCAACGGAGCTTGCAGTACTGCTTTGTCAATATTTTTTTTCCCCTGATTAAAAGTATTTATTTTTTCCAACGGACTAAAAACATGGTTTGCCATTATAGCCTGAAAAGCTCCCAAATAAGCTAAGTGCACATCACTTTCTATTTTTTTGGATAGTTGAGCAATCATAGATACACACAAACTTTTGTCCTTTGTCGACAATGGGTAATTCTTTCTGATATATTCCAGATCAACAGCAAAAGTGGTATGAGCAGTTGCCACTATCAGTAAAGTAAATACTACTATGTACCTACCAAAAATCCTCATATATTCTCCATTTTGAATTGTAAATAACTGCTGATGGTTAATGACAATTTTTGTCCATTGGGTATTCGAATTCGTTGATTGAGCAATTGCATAGAAGAGGTAGAACGAATTTTCTTGAATAAGGATAAGTAGTATTTATAAGCTAAATATACTCCAAATCTGGATGAGGGAGGCAACATTTTAATACCAATCAACGCTATTGCAAATTCTTCCTCAATTTCTTTTTCGATGAGTATTTTGATGTTATTATCAAAACGTTGCATATCAATATTTGGAAAATAGGTTCTGCCAAGGGTTTGGTAGTCGTCTTTCAGATCGCGCAAAAAATTTACTTTCTGAAATGCTGAGCCCAGTTTCATGGCAAAAGGTTTTAGCTTGTTATAGACCTCTTTGTCGCCTCCGGTAAATACCTGCAAACACATAAGCCCCACTACTTCTGCAGAACCAAATATGTATTCATTGTACAAATTATGGTTATAAAAAACCGGTTTAAGATCCATCTCCATGCTATGCAAAAACTGCTCAATCAGCTCCTTATCGATCTTGTACCTAACTACCGTTTCTTGAAAAGACTGAAGTATGGGGTTTAGAGAAATACCTTCGTCAATTGCTTGCCAGGTCTGCTCTTTGAAGCGATTAAGTAAGGTTTCTTTATCAAAATCGTGAAAACTATCCACAATTTCATCAGCCAGTCTTACATAGCCATAAATGGCATATATAGCCGGTCTGATATCTGCGCTTAGTGACATAATACCCATAGAAAAGCTGGTGCTGTACTTTTGGGTAGTTAGTTTACTAATCTGGTTAGATAATTCATCAAACAATTGTTTCATAACTCTTAATTTTGAGTTTGTTAACTTCTTTAGCTACAATTTTGCCGGAAATAATAGATGGCGGCACTCCCGGACCAGGTACAGTGAGTTGCCCTGTATAAAAAAGATTGGACACCTTTTTATTTCTGATGGCAGGTTTTAAGACGGCAGTTTGTGAAAGCGTATTGGCCAGGCCATAAGCATTGCCCTGATAAGCGTTGTAATCTTTCACAAAATCACTTACACAGTAGCTCTTTTTATAGTCTATTTTTGAAAGCAAATCAGTTTCGCCGGTATGTTTTTCCAGTCTGCTAATCATTTCGGTCAAATACTTCTCCCGAATGGATTCGTCATCATTAATACCGGTAGCCAGAGGCATCAGCAGAAAAACATTTTCGTGATTTTCGGGGGCTACCTTAGAGTCTGTTTTAGATGGACAGCATGCATAAAACAAGGGTTTTTGTGGCCATCTTTTGGCTTCATAAATATCCTGAATATGCAGATCAAGCTCGTTTTCGAAGAAAAGTGTATGGTGATTTAAGTTCTTGATTTTCTGCTTAAATCCTAAATAGTAAATAAGACATGAAGGGGCAAAAGTTTTAGTTTCCCAATACTTGCCGGTATAATTTCGGTATTGAGGATCTAGTAGTGTTTCTGTATGCTGATAATCTGATGAAGCAATAATTGCATCAAAATGAATTAATTCTCCCTTGATTTGAAGAGCGTTAGCTTTCCCATTTTCTACATGAATTTTTTCAACGGCTTGATTTACATGGAATTTAGCACCCTGTTTTTCTGCCACAGCTTGCATAGCCTTTACCAGTTCAATAAATCCGCCTTTGGGATACCAGGTACCTAATACATAGCCGCCATAGTTCATTAGGCTATACATAGCCGGAATATTTTTGGGCGATGCACCCAAAAAGATAACCGGAAATTCCATTAGGGCAATGAGCTTAGGATTGGTAAAATATTTTTTTACATAACTGCGGTAGTTGCTAAGCAAGTCAAGCTTTAGCGCACTTTGGGCAATTCGTGGTGAAACAAATTCGAACCAGGAATGACAAGGCTGATTGGCAAAATCCTGCATACCCACTTCGTACTTGTATTTAGCCGATTTCATAAAGAGCTCCAGCTTTGCCCCTGCACCTTTCTCGGTTTGCTCAAACAAGTCTTTTAAGGCATCAAAACTTTGCGGAACAGCCACCCGACCGTCAGAAAAAACCATCTCAAATTGAGGATTGAGGGGCACTAAGTCATAAAAATCACTGGCTTTGCAAGTAAAGTCATTAAAAAAACCTTCGATAATATCGGGCATCCAGTACCAACTAGGTCCCATATCAAAAGCATAACCGTTTGCAGTTGTAAACTGCCTGGCGCGACCACCTATACTATAATTTTTTTCAAAAACATGTACTTCATTGCCGGCGGCAGCTGTATAGGCAGCAGCTGCAAGACCTGAAAAACCCGAACCGATGATTGCAATCTTTTTTCTCACGGTATTAATTTATACTTGGTAAAAAATCTTGAGTAACGTTGTCCAAAAGCTCAGAAACATCCATATTTCTGGAATAAATTTGATTGTGAAACTTGTCAAGTTTATCAAGCAATCGGATGAGTTCCATTTTCTCTTGTTGAGTTAAGTCACCGGTTACAATATGCGTAGCCTGACGAATCTTACTCATTTGTGCGTCCAGAGCCTGTAAACCTTTAGTGGTAATACGTATGGTCTTACTTCGTTTGTCAAGTTCAGAATAACTCTGCTCTACCCATTCTTGTTTAACCAAGCGATTGATAATCTGCATACCAACCGGTTTTTCCTGGATATTTTTTTTGATCAGCTCCATCTTGGACATGGATCCAAAAGCTTTCAGATTTATGAGGTAAATAAACTCTTCCTGCGTTGAAAATTCTGAACCATGTATAGCTGACTTAGAATAGGATTTGGCATAGCGATTAAGGTGAACCAGCAGTGTATTTATTACACTTTCTGCACTACGACCGCTTTCTTTACCCTCCCAGTTAGTTTCAACTGGTTTGATAGAGTTACGACTTTCATTGTCAAAAACCCATTGCTTAAACCCACTTATATCGTTTTTATAAGTTTGTTTAACCTTAGCCTTTTCAAAGTCCTGCATAAGGTCGATTATATCTTTTAAGAGGGTATAATTCACAAAATTGTCGTTTATGAGTTTTATCTCAAGGCTAAAAGTATACAAATATACCAACATGGACGATATTTGGTATATTTTTATACTATTTTTAAAAAAAATATTGATGAAGATGTATTGCAATCTTATGTCAAGAGTTTTAGACTGGCCATAAAAACGAAAAGCAGTTAAAGACCGACTTAATTACCAGTTAGATTAAAGTAAAGGTAACTATTAGGAGGCCAGGAACGAGCCGAATAATCTGGCTTAGTTGGGTTTAATTTTCTTAAGCACATTAAAAGGTCCCGATATTGAAGCAATCATTATTGGGACTTTTAATGAATAATTGGTATTGACTAACGCCCGGGCTAAAGTAGGAGGAAGATTTTATCCTCCATTAAGCAATTGAAATAATATTAATTAATCGATTATTATAATCTTCATTATATCAACTCTTCAATGCTCACCTTATTTCTAATATACTTATATCTCTTTGATAAATATCAAAAGTACCGCTATCAATGCCAATGCTATTGGGTACAAATACTAATCTATAGTAGTATTTTCCTGGACTTAAGTTCTTATCTATATATTGAACTGTTGTGCCATCTCCAAATCTTAACACACTTGAAATACTGCCATTAGGTGTTTCTATATAACACGAACCAGCCATATAGGTCAAAACAGTAGCATCGCTAAAATTAGGTTTAGTAGATCTTTGTAAAACCAAAAAATATCCACCTACAGAACTTGAAGATCCATTTAAACTTCCTCCATATACCCGAGCACTTCCGATAATTAGAAATTGATCTGTAGATTTGTCAACAGAAATAGAATCAACCATACCAGTAATTTGAGTGAAGACTTGGTTGGTATATGCAATATTTTGAACAGCTGTTCCGTGACTCCCCTTTAGTTGAACATTATCTAAATATGGCAAAAGACTAATAATAGAAGCTTCACCATTATTGGTAATTTGTAATTGATGGTTATTGAGCCGAAGGTCTTGAATTTCATTGGTAGGATTGCCATCTGCCTCAACATCTAGCTTTTTGTTCCAGTTTGTAATATCTCCATTTGTTATTCCTGATGATGGTGAAGCATTAAATTCCGGATCTTTTTCTAATACCGGAACAGATAATGTTTCGGCAGTTTTAGCATGTAGCGCATATGGAACACTCAACAATTGCGATGTACCGGTAATTGTGTAATTAACTCCACCCTCAGGATCTGTTTCTGTTTTTATAAAATAAGGACCATTTGCCCAATCTATAGCATTAAAAACTCCATTTTCTACAACTCCTTGACCTATTTCCAATGTATAAAGCCCATTGCTATTGGACGTAACAGAAAATGTTTCTGCATAAATCTCAGTGCCAGAAACTGAATTTTGCAGGATACTCACCCGTACACCCAATGCCTGATTAGTCAGCAAAGTATTATTGGCATTTCTGATTATTGCCTGATATGAAAAAGATGTAGGCGATTGTGCTATTACTGCAAAAAATATTGAGCAAAAAAACAGGCTTAGTAAAAAATTTCTCATGCGATTATTCTTTGATGATTTTAAAAACTTTTTGTTCTTTTCCGTCAACGGAAACTTTTAGTAAATATGCTGACTGGCTATAGGAACTCATATCAATGATATGAGCTAGGCTTTCAAATGTGGTTTTATAAAGTAAATTTCCTGCCAAATCATAGAGTAACAGTAAAGTACCACTTACTAGTTTATCAGATTTAACCGTGACGAATTGCGCAGTTGGATTGGGAAACAATACTACATCAATTGCTTGTTCTTCTTTTGGTAGAGATGTAACAATCTCTGCTATAAAAACCTGCTGAACACCCTCTAAAATGGTATAATTAACATCGCTGCTTTGAGTATAACTAATTTGTCCTATTGAATAAGAGACTTGCCCAAAACTACTCGTTGCTTCATCACCACAACTGTTTGTTGACGTTTGACCATAACATGTAAGCTTAAAAAATGTAAGAAGGAATAAAAATCCCCAAATCCTAAGTATTTTATTCATAAAAAAATGAAAAAGAAAAGCTAAGTTACTGAATGAAAAGGAATAAATGAACTAAAGCTTCTAATACCCTTTCGTCCTTGTTTGCATCAAACGAGGACGATTTTTTAGAACACAAATTAAATAAATCAGCAACGTCCCTTCTTACTCTATTTGTATTATCCATTTTTTGTAGATGTTATTTATTGAAAAACAAATAACTATAGCCAGGATTATAGCTACAAAAACATCCGTAGGATAGTGAACACCTAAGGACATTCGTGAATATGCCACAAGCAAAGCCCATAGAAAAATTGGAAGAGCATACAACTTATTCCGAAATATCAACAACGTACCAATAGCTATTGTGAATGCCTCTGCTGTATGCCCGGAAGGAAAAGAATAACTTCCTGCTTCTGAAAGTTTGGCAATATCTGTATACGTAACGAATGGTCTGACTCTTTCAAAACTATTTTTTAATAGCGTGCTAACTAATGCCGAAGCCAAAAACATTGATAATAATTTTACAAAAAAGGATTCAACTGTCCAATGATTTCTTAAATATGCCTGGTAAAGCAACATGAACAAAATCCCAATAGAAACAAATGTTGTGGAGAATGAAACCCAATAGAGAAAGTTGTCCAAGTATTCCAATCGGTTTGCCTGTACCCATCGTAACAATGCAATGTCGTAATCTATAATGAAGTTCATTGTTACTTTTGAATAAGCTTATCGATAGACAAATTTCCACCACCTTTAATAATCAAAAACAGGCTACCTAGCAGCATAGCCCAATCGGTACGGCTGCCGTGCATCATTACCCAAAATCCTTCATTGGCCAATATTTCTGATTTGGTAGTTGCTATAGCTACAAGCATAATTATGAGCGTTGGAATACTTGCAAGCCGAGTAAGCAAGCCAAGTAGAATAAATGTACCACAAACAATTTCAAACGTACCGACCAATGTACCGAGAAATTCAGGGGCAGGAAGTCCTATTTTCTCAAATCTTCCTGCTCCACGAATAGCGGGAAATAAAAATTTCTGGATGCCTTCTGAAAGAAATACTGCCCCTACCATCAAACGAATAAGGATAGTGACACTGGAATTATCTGAGTGAATTATTCTTTTTAACATATTAAATGGATACAGTTTAATTATCTCTTTTTACAAATTAAGCTTGGGTTAGAAACAATTCATCAAATATATCCCATTTTGATAAGAATTATGCCTTTAGAAGCTAAGCCCAAATTGCAAACCAACAGTTAAAGAAACAGGTTGGTCATTTCCAAATCTTATCGGAATAGGCATTGCCATGAAATATGTTACCTTTTCCTGTTTTATAATAGGTCTGTTTACAATACACGTAAAGCCATAGCGGCCGTTAGTATCAAATGCAAGCCGTGTTAACAAATTAAATCCGCCAATATTTCTATAAATAACGCCGGGATGAAATAACAACCCGTTCATTTTATTTGAATTACTCGTAGCTACTACAGAAGGTACAAATTCTATACTAAAGGCTATTTTTTTACTTTTCAGGAAATTAATTCCAATTGGAAATCCAACAGTGTAATTATCTCTAAAATTGTAATTTGTGCCATGGTCTGAAAAACTCACGATAGGATGAACGATACTAAAATAAGTCGAAATATTCGGGTTGGTGAATTCTTGTTGAGAAGACTGTGCAACTGCAAAGGTTATTGAAAAAACTGACATAACAAACACACCAAGGTATTGAAATAATCTCATTTATCTTCTGATTGGGGATAGTCTGTAAAGTGGTTTTTTGACTGTAAAATGAGGTACTTTTTCTATGGCATGACAAGAATTGCCCTTATTGGTTAACATTTGAAAATTTATATTGAATACCGCGGTATCTTTTTTATCAATAGTTACTACTAGCTAAAACTTTTCAGCAATTACTTAAAAAGAGCTATGGTTTAAAACGTCTAACTATTTTGGGTTGGTTTCGAAACAAACATTAATCTAGAACAAAATTTACAAATAAGAGTTGTTCATATTTTTTCTACATCTTTCACCCTAAACAGTACCACAAAAGCCGAAACGCCGGTCAAAAAACCAATGGATACTATCGAACTACTCAATCCAAATGAATCCGCAATAATACCTGTTAACAGTGCGCCAAAAGCATAACCTAAATCTCTCCAAAGCCTGAATGTACCCAAACTTTCGGCTCGTTGACTGGGGTGTGTGTAGTCTGCAATAGCATTTATGAAGGTGGGATAAACCAATGCCGTTCCAAATCCCAATACAGTTCCAATGATTATAAAATGAATGAGTGTTGTTGCATAAACCAGCAAGACTATGCCAACAGCTTGCAACAGCATACCCCAAAAAAGCAACATTCGTTTAGAATACATATCTGAAAGTTTACCGGTAAAAAGCTGACTCAAACCCCAAACAGCGGGATAAATAGCTGTTAAAACCCCAATTTGTGAAACCGTAAACTGTTTAGACAACAATAATAAAGGCAATAAACCCCAGGTCATTCCATCGTTCAAATTATTTACTAAGCCTGCTTGTGTAATTCCGCTTAGTGATTTGTGTTTGAAAGTTGTATCTAGGAAAATATTGTTTAACAAGGGAATAGAGCTTTGTGAACTTTCGGTATCTACATGGCTTTTTGTGTCTTTCAGGAAAAGTATGGTTAGCAGCAATCCGGAAAACGAAAATAAAATTCCTAAATAAAAAGGATAGGGACGTATGCCATATAGGTTGGCAATATAGCCTGTCAGAAAAGCAACAATGCCCACCGATAAATAACCCGCAAATTCGTTTATGCCAACCGCCAAACCTCTTTTTTTAGTGCCCACCAGATCAATTTTCATGATTACAGCCATGCTCCAGGTTAAGCCTTGACTGATGCCCAGGAGTATGTTGGCAAAAATTATCCAATTCCAGTTGTTGGCAAAAATCAAAATAAAGGGAATGGGCATGGCAAATAGCCAACCAATAAGCATGAGTTTTTTTCGACCAATGTGATTGGCCAATTTCCCTGTAAAATAATTACAAATGGCCTTAGTAATACCAAATGCTATGATGAAAGAGAGAATGGCCGTTTTTGAAGCAAGACCAAACTCTTTTTCAGCCAGTTGAGGCAAAATGTTTCTTTCTAAACCAATCATTCCGCCCACAAAGGCATTGATGATGACAAGCAAGGTAAACTGTTGCCAATTTTCTTTTAAGCCTAATTTAGTTTCCATTAAAATGTAGTGATTTTATCAGCCAGCCATGTGACCAGTGTTTTGGTGTCTATGTGTTTTACGTCTGCCATTGTACTATTCATTTAGATGATATACAAAGGTGAGACTTGGAAAAAGGGAATCCTTTTACAAATGATAAATAATCACTTAGAGTTAGCTCTAATTCTGCTAAGCGATACTTGGGTTATGCCCAAATAGGAAGCAATGTGTTTTAGGGGGATTTTTTGCAGGTAGTTGGTTTCTGTTAGCAGGTGTTTGTAGCGTTCGTCTGCTGTGTGAAATTGTATACTTTCAATTCTATTGACTGTATCAACATAGGCTTTTTCAAAAATGAGTCTAAAAAGACGTTCAATGTTAGGGTTAGTGTCGTAGAGTTTGAAAAGTTGCGTTGCGTTGATGGAGATAATTTCGGCATCTTCCAATACTTGTATCGCCTTTTTGGATGCCTGTCCTGTAAATAAACTCTCCACTCTTGCGATCATGTTGTTTTCAAAAGCAAAACTTTCAGTAATATCGATACCGTCTTTGTAGTAAAAAATACGGGCAATGCCTGATTTTATAAAATAGATGGTTTTGCAGGTATGGCCTATCTGTTGGAGTAGCTGATTTTTCTTTATTGCGATCGTATTTGAAATGTTTTCAATTTCCTTTTTGTCTGCATCATTGATTTTATAAAAGTTATCGAAGTAGTTAAATAGATCTGTCATTTTGATCAGTTTTGTTTGCAGTTTGGCTATTACCATAATACCCCTTCACTACCAAATATACCCATTACTCTACTAGCTAAAAACCATACTTTAATAGCATAAAAAGGCCTCTGCTTTTCAACGAGGCCTTTATATAATTACGATTCTACGATTCGTATTATTTGATATACCTAAAATCATGATCGGCATTTAACTTAAGTACAAACTCGTACATAAGTTTGATCACATTGTCAACATCATCCTGATGCACCATTTCTACTGTGGTATGCATGTATTTCAGAGGCAGACTGATTAAGGCAGAAGCTACACCGGCGTTGGAGTATGCAAATGCATCCGTATCAGTACCGGTAGCACGGGTTGCTGAGGCACGTTGGAAAGGAATTTTCTTCTGATAAGCCACCTCAATAAGCATTTTTAGCAAATTATTCTGTACGGCAGGACCATAGGTTAGCACCGGACCGTTTCCACTGCTCAGATCGCCACTTTGGATTTTGTTATACGGCGGCGATTGTGTATCGTGACAAACATCCGTAATAATAGCAACATCCGGCTGTATGCTGTGGGCTATCATTTCGGCACCTCTCAAACCAATTTCTTCCTGAACGGCATTGACTATGTATAGCGAATAAGGGAGCTTGTTTTTGTTTTCTTTCAGCAAACGGGCTACCTCGGCAATCATAAAACCACCAATGCGGTTATCGAGTGCTCTGCCACAAAACCACTTTTTGTTAAGCACCACAAAATCATCCTGAAAAGTAGCTACACAACCCACATGTACTCCCAATTTTTCAACATCTTCCTTAGAGCTGCAACCCAGATCCAGAAACAGGCTTTTCATATCCGGCGATTTTTCGTCTTTAGCTTCGCGAACATGGATAGCCGGCCAGCCAAAAACTCCCTGGACGATGCCTTTTTCGGTATGAATATTTACGCGTTTGGAAGGAGCAATCATATGATCGGAGCCACCATTTTTGCGCAGGTATACATATCCGTCTTTGGTGATATAGTTTACAAACCAGGAAATTTCGTCGGCATGAGCTTCCAGTACCACTTTGTATGGCATACCGGGATTTACCACACCAACCACAGTACCATAAGTATCTGTAAAATACTCGTCGATAAAAGGTTTGATATACTCCAACCACAACAATTGACCGGAACTTTCAAATCCGGTAGGCGAAGCGTTATTTACATATTTCTCCAGGAACTTAAGGCTCTCTTTTTTCATAATATAAATCAAAACGAATTAATCTATCCCAACCTAATCTTTAAATCTTAAACTTTCTACTTTTAACTTCAAACTTTAAACTTTCTCCCCTCCAAACTCCCTACTCCAAACTCCAAACTCTTAAGGTATCAAATCATCCCCTTCCAGATAATCCAGTTCTTTGCCGAATGTTTCCTTGAGATTTTTAAGAGACCAAAACGAGATAAGCATAATAATAGCCGTAACTACATAAACCGCACCCACCAAACCTGCTTCTTTATAAAAATAGTCAAACACCAGAGCCACTAATACCAATGATCCTCGCACAAAATTAGGTACTGTGGTGGCAACAGTAGCACGCAAATTGGTGCCAAATTGTTCGGCTGCTATGGTAACAAATATTGCCCAGAAACCTACTGAAAAACCTAAAGCGAAAATAATGACATAAAATACGGTATTGGAAATATTATTCAGATTGAGATATAGCATAACTACAATAATCAGCAACGCATAAAACATGGCTACAACCCTTTTTCTGCTTTTTAGCCATTGACTCATGGCTCCACTTAGTATATCGCCAAAAATAAGTCCTGTATAACAAAGCATAACACAAGTACCCTGTACTACAACGCCCTGTACAGAAAGAATTTTAGAAATTTCAGGAGCACGGCCTACCAATATTCCAATAATAAACCAAACCGGCAGACCAATTAATATACAATGCAGGTATTTCATAAATCGGTCTTTGCTATCAAAAAGCATAAAAAAGCTACCTCTCTTAACGGTACTTTCCTGTACTTTTTTGAAAAATCCGGATTCAAATACACCAATTCTAAGCATCAAAAGTGAAAGCCCCAATCCACCACCTATAAAATAGGAAACCTCCCACCCTATTTTTGCCACAAAACCTGCTACCACAGCACCTACCACCCCAACTGAGGCTACGAGCATGGTACCATATCCGCGGGTTTCTTTACTCATAATTTCCGATACCAGGGTAATACCGGCACCTAACTCACCTGCCAGTCCCAACCCGGCTATAAATCGGAGAAATATATAGGATTCCATTTGGTATGGTGCAAAATAGCCTACAAATCCATTGAGTACATTGGCAACAGAATACATAATAATAGAGCCAAAAAGCACAGAAAGTCTTCCTTTTTTATCGCCCAAAATACCCCAAAAAACACCCCCAATAAGCATCCCTACCATTTGTACATTGAGCAAGAACTGAAAGTTTTCGATCAGGTCTCCTTTTATACCAAGATCTGTAATGCTGTCTTTTCCAATAATGAGAAAAAGCACCAAATCATACACATCCACAAAATATCCAAGGGCTGCTACTACTACGGTAACATTCAATATGTCCTTAAAGCGGACTTTAGGCGTTAAATCAGACATGAAAATTTGATTTTTATAAAAGTAGGCGAAATTAGTAAAAAAGTTGATATCGACCTTTCAGTGCAGCCAATCCAATTCATTTTTAGTGAAATAAAGCGTAATATTGAGATGGACAGCACCTGAACATACTACCTAAGTGATATTTGAACTAATTTACGCTATATCTATTCAATCTTACTATTTGATAATAAGACTTATAGCTCCTTTCAACAGTAAAGCTACGTTATGGCTAAAAGGCCGACAAAATTTATTTGCCAGAATTGAACATGAAATAGGAAAAGACACTTCCGAAAAAATCTGGTTTCACTGTGCTTCTTTGGGCGAGTTTGAGCAGGCCAGGCCGGTATTGGAAAGTATTAGAAATGAAAAACCCAATCACAAAATTGTACTGACTTTTTTTAGTCCATCGGGATACGAAATCAGAAAAAACTATGCGCAGGCTGACTATATCTACTACCTGCCGCTAGATACAAAAAGCAATGCACAGCGCTTTCTAGATCTGGTCAATCCGGCTATAGTGTACTTTGTCAAATATGAATTCTGGTATTTTTACCTTTCCGAAATCAAAAAAAGAAACATTCCGGCCATTTCGTTTTCGGCAATTTTCCGAAGCAATCAGATCTTTTTCAAACCTGCAGGCAGGTCGTATAAAGAAAAACTTAAAGCTTTTCACAAAATATTTGTGCAGGATCAAACTTCATTTCAGTTGCTTAAAGACCAGGGTTTCGACACAATGGAAATAACCGGCGATACGCGTTTTGACCGGGTTGTAGAAATTGCAGCAGCCAAAAAAGAAATACCTTTGGTTGAAAATTTCAAAGCAGGCAAAAAGTGTTTTATCATCGGCAGTTCCTGGTCGGAAGACATCAAGGTATTTATGCCTGTATTAACCAACTATCCTGATATTAAAATTATAGTAGCGCCGCATGAAATCGGGGAAAACAACCTACGAACTATTGAAAAAGCAAGCACTACTTCTATCCGCTTTTCGCAGGCAAATGCTGAAAATGTTGCTGACAAGCAGGTACTCATTATCGACAATATTGGTATGCTTTCGTCCCTTTATGCCTATGCAGATTATGCCGCAATTGGCGGTGCTTTTGGCAAAGGTCTGCACAATACACTGGAGGCAGCGGTATTTGGTATGCCGGTATTTTTTGGACCAACATACCATAAGTTTAAAGAAGCCCGGGATCTGGTAAAACTAAAAATAGCGTTTAGCATAAAAGAGGCACAAGAATTTGAAGGTGTATTCAAATCGTTTATTCATGCTGAAAGCCTCCGTATAGAAACTGCCGAAAAAGCCATTGAGTATGTAAAAAAACATACCGGCGCTACACAAAAAATTATTAATCAATCGCTAACCCTGCTATCATGAAAGGAAAGATAACAAAATCTACCGGTTCCTGGTATGATATTCAGGATGAGCAAGGTCAATTGATACAAGGGCGACTACGGGGCAAATTCAAACACTTGGATTTGAAAGTCACCAATCCAATAGCTGTCGGCGACCAGGTTGAATTTGAAATGGAAGAAGATGGCAGAGCCGTTATAACCGTAATAGCCCCCCGGGAAAACTATATAGTTCGCAAATCGCCGCACAAAACGGCCCATGCACATTTGCTGGCCTCCAATATCGATCAGGCCGTTCTTATAGCCACCATTGCTCAGCCCAGAACTTCGACCGGGTTTATAGACCGATTTATGGTATCGGCCGAAGCATTTAGAATACCACTGGTGCTGGTTTTAAACAAATCAGACCTGCTTACACCCGGCGAAGAAGCCGTGCGAGAAGAGATAACCAATATATATGAAAACATAGGCGTAGAGGTATTACATACTTCTGTACCGGAACAAAAAAACCTGGATGCTTTCAAAGACTGCCTAAGGGGTAAAACTTCTCTTATTTCCGGCCATAGCGGGGTTGGAAAATCAACCCTGGTAAACCACATTGCACCATGGCTGGATTTGAAAACGAGCGAAATTTCCGACTTTTCGGGCAAAGGTACACATACTACTACTTTTGCTCAGATGTTTGATATGGGCGAAAACACCTATATTATAGATACTCCGGGTATAAAAGAACTTGGGTTGATTGATATTGAAAAAGAAGAACTGGCACATTATTTCCCAGAAATGCGTGAGCTGCTGGGTGATTGCCGATTCCACAATTGCCTGCATATGAACGAACCGGGTTGTGTCGTTAAAAAACTGGTCGATGAAGGTTTAATCAGCGAATCCAGGTATTATAACTATTTGGGTATGTTGGAAGAACATGATTCTTATCGATAAACTTCGGTTTCAATAATGAAGAAGCGAATTTTAGGAACATTTTTATCAAGATTTCTAACTGCCATCCTGGGTTTCGCTCTTATTATTGTGCTATCCAAAAGTTTGGGGGCTGAAGGTAAAGGCGAAGCCAGTCTGATATTAGCAACTGTTACCGTAATTTTGATCTTCTGCGATATAGTAGGTGGTTCGGCGCTGGTTTATCTGGTGCCTCGACGAAATCCGTTTCAATTAGTTTGTATCTCCTACATATGGTCAATATTTATAGCTGCACTATCCGGATTTGCGCTGGTTTACCTAAATCTTATACCCCAGCAATATATAATCCATACAGCTCTAATTACTTTACTGGGCTCATTGGGATCAGCCAACCTCTCCATTTTGGTAGCTAAAGAAAAAATAGAACACTACAATATCATAAAACTCCTACAGGCTTTAATTGCTCTTTTAGTTTTAGCAGTTCTGATATATGGCTTTGATTTTCGATCTGTATTTTCCTTTGTTTACTGTCAGTACATAGCCAATTTTTCTATTTTTATAATCACCTTATTTTTCCTGCCATATAAGGAATTTCAAGTTCATTTCCGGCAATTAGATGTATTGGTAAAAGAAACATTTCGTCTGGGTAGTTTCAACCAACTTTCTAATCTGGCTCAATTGCTCAACTATAGGGTCAGTTTTTATATACTTGGAGCTTTTTGGAGTGCTTACGAGGTTGGAATATACTCCAATGGTGTATCCATTGCCGAATCTATCTGGATATTCACTAACAGCATTTGTATGGTGCAATATTCCCGCATTGCGAATTCTACAGACCAGGACTACAATCGTAGTTTAACTATATTGCTGAGCAAGGTAACAATGGCTGTAACTATACCACCTGTGATACTATTATATCTACTCCCACCTTCCTTTTATCAGACTATATTTGGCAGTGAATTTGGTGAAATGACTGTAGCCATCAAAGCCCTGGCACCAGGTATACTACTTTATACCATTTCAAAAGTAATTACCCACTTCTTTTCTGGTACTGGACAATATCATTACAACCTAATATGCACACTTACCGGTTTGTTAGTCACACTTGTAGTTGGTTTTTACTGGATACCAAAAGACCCGCTGTCGGGTGCAGGTTATACAGCCAGTTTATCCTATTTATGTTCTTCTATTATGTTTATTTACTTTTTTGTGAAGCTTGAAAAGCAGTCGCTAAAAGTATTTTTAGCCAACCAGGGAGACTTTACACTGCTAAAAGAAACCTGGAAAAATCTGAAAGGAAATAAACAGAATAATTTTTAGAAAGATTGTTTTGAAATCAATAGCTTCGGCATGATGTCAATATCGTAGCCTTTATAGCAATACTATTCCTTACTGCCTGAGAACCAAAACATGATTAACTTCTCTCTGTTCAGGGTTTCATTTTTACAAAAAAATGGCAACCGAAAATACTTTCCGGTTGCCTAAACATAACTAAACTTCTAAAACTAATTATTAGCCAATCATTGGCTGGTACTTTTTGTAATTATCAGCAATGGCCCAAGCATTAATAGCCAACATAACCAACGAAATAGCAATAGTAGCAGGGTCATGTACAGCATGGTGGATTACAATACCAACCATAACCGGCAATATGATTATAGCTCCCAAGGCTCGGGTTTTGGGTATTGCAATCAGTAAACCTCCAACAATTTCAACAATTGCTACCAAAGGAAATAAATAACCAATAGTGCCAAAAGCACCAAATAGTGCCATTTGCGCTTCGGTCATTTCCGGCATAGGCATGTAATTGAAGAATTTATTTAGTCCGGAATTGATCATCATCAAACCAAACAGTCCGGTAAGAACTAAAAGAATTTTTGCTTTCATTGTATATTCAATTATTGTTTAAACAATATTAATAACAGAATTTCATTCAAAAAATTTTATGATGAAAAATTATTTTCTTAAATATGTTGCTACCTCAACCATTGGTGCTATCCATATTTCTTGTTCATGGACTTTCAGGTAATGCAATAAAGCCGAATGTGCCTCCAGATCTACATCAATGGAATGCCCACCACCTATACCATGAAACATAAAAACCAGCAACCTTCCATGTTCAACTGCCTGCTTCACCAAATTAATAAGTTCCTCACCACTTTGTCCATGAACGGTATAGGAGTTTACATTATAAAAGTCAAGGTTACTTTTTGTGAGCATACGGGCTACCACGCCACGAGCACTTACAAAGTTTTTTTCAACCAAAGGAATATACGAGGTGTCACCAACCATGTATTCACCACAAGGATAGGCAAAGGTTCGTTCCTTTTTGCCATCAATTTCCTGCAATACAAAATTAGTAGCAAGTATTTCTTTCTGGATTCTATCCAGCGAATAGGTAGCCAGGTCATATTCTGTTCTTACCCAATCGCGATCGGGCTTGTTTCCGGCACAGGGGTGATACATGGTATGGTTACCCAGTTCATGACCATGTTTGGCAACGAGAGTCCATTCGTCGGTACGTTCAGAAAACCCCGGCGAATCTACCGACAAATAAAACGTAGCTTTTAACCCTAAGGAATCAAGTGCAGGAATAGCATGATCCAGATGTACGTCTATGGCATCGTCGTATGTAAGTACAACCGCACTTTTTTTGCCGTTCCAGGTGCCGGATTGCTGGGCCATACTTATAGTAGCCAGAAAAACTGAAAGGGAAATCAGAATATATTTCATTAGGGTAATAGTACAGGAATTAAAACAACCATAAAATTAGGCTTATTATTTCAATCAAAAGGTTTTAGATAAAAAAAAGTACAAACTTTTTGCTGCAATTTCGGGTAAAAGAAACGTCATTTACAAAAGAAAACTTCAACAACCCCAGTTATATGAACATTGATGAGCAATCATTAGAAATAAAAGTAAATTCCATTGATCAAATGGCCAATTCCATACCGGCTATTATCATAATTCATCAGTTGCAGGATTTGATGCTCAAATATATGTCGCCCAACGGATTGGAGTTACTTAATGTAAGGATGGAAGAAATTATTGATATTCCAATCGTTGAATACAATAGCAGATTTTTCAACCCGGAGGATGCTAATGACTATGCACCAAAAATTCAAAATTTGATCCAGAATGGAGATAAAGATGAAATGGTTTCCTATTTTCAACAAGTACGTGCTTCAGAAAGCCATGAATTTAAATGGTATTTGACAACATCCAAAATATTTCATTATGATACAGAGAACATTCCTAGTCATATTATTTCGTTTGCCCACCCTATAGACCCGCAACATCATTTAACCAATAAAGTAAGCAGGCTAATTGAAGAGAATAACTACCTAAAGAAAAACCAACACAAACTGGCTTCATTGACCAAAAGAGAAAAAGAAATTATAAGCTTTATGGCAAAAGGCGAATCATCCGGTTCAATTTCACATAAACTGCATATTTCAGAAGATACAGTTTCTACACATCGGAAAAATATAAAACAGAAACTAGGCTTACAGTCTTCCTATGAGCTGATAAAATTTGCTCAGGCTTTTGATTTGATATAAGCAAAAAAAAACGCTCAGTGACAAACCGAGCGTTTATAAACAGTATGTCTTTGATTGTTTTAAAACTTGATCAATATACACGTCTCGCCGGTAGGAAGTATAAGTCTGAAAGTATCATAACCGGCCCATCCTAACATAAAATTGAAACCAACTTTTTTGCTGGCCAGAAACTCTACACCAAGTCCCAGACCGGTATTCCAAAGGGTTTCAGATCTCATCTCATAGGTATACGGGTAATTGTAATATCCATAAACCGGATCATACACAGGAGCTCCAGAAACGTATTGTTCATAAGTTCTGTACCAAATCGAATTTGAATAATAGGAAAAGAAGTTCAGTTTTTCAGTTGCTAAAATATTGTACAATAAAGTAAGCCCACCTGAACCCAGTGATGAGTTATTGTCTTTAAAACCTCCGGCTGTTACCTGAAATCCAAGTTTGTCTGGCATATACCTGTATGTTAGCCCTATACCGGTTGTAAAACCCAAACCCAAACCTATGCTATGCTTCCTTATTTTTACAGATTTCAGACTATCAGACTGCTGGGCACTGGATGGCAAAACATACAGTAAAATTGCGAGTGCAATAAAAAAATACTTTTTCATTTTCTGGTTGTTAAAAAATTAAATGATCTGGCAATGTTAAAGCAATTTCAATTAAGTTGCCAGAACCCTCAAAACCTTTCGACTAAAATATTCATCAATAAATCTTTATTCCTGTACTTAATATTCTGCTTTATCTTTCAGCCTTTCCAACACAGTTTGAGTACATTATCGTAGCCATACATATTAGATACTTAAGAACAATTGCAAGTTTTGGAATAGTAAGAATAGTTTACAAGTTTACTTCTACAGAAAAAACCCAAAAATACTGTCTCTTTACTCTTCCTATGCTGTACCAATCGGTTCCCCAAAATTCTTTAATGTCTTAGCTAGTCGAAAAGATCTTTAAATTTGCATATGGACAATTTTTCAGACCACACTTTTTGGGGTAAGCTTCGAAAACAAATTTTCAACTTTTTCTCCTTCCTATTTCTTACCATAAGCCAGGGTTGTTCGCCTTTTTCAGGTACAGTTGACGAACCGGTGTCAGATTCATACTATTATTCAAAACTCAAAAACGATGTACATTACAGCCCCATGGGTAACTGGTTTGAGCTGGGCAATTCTCCTCTCAAAGCTGATGTAGCCAGTTTTAAAGTACTGGCACGTGATTTTGGCAAAGACAAAAATCATCTGTATTTCAAAGATCAGATAATTGACAGTGAGGTTGACAAAGCCACCTTTCTGGTGAAGGACAATTTTTATTGTTTTGATAAAAATCATGTGTACATACCGGCTGACTATATGCCGCTGGATCTGAGATCAGAACAATCAGGCAACAATCAGCTGTGGAAAATAGACAAAGCCAGACCAGAAACTTTTGAAGTTATTGATTCGGACTGGGCTAAGGACGGTATTCATTTTTTCTACAACTACAAGGCTGTTGATGTCGATTATTCAACATTTGTGGTTATAAATGAGCACTTTGCCAAAGACAGTATAAACATATATCTTCTTAAATCTTTTGAAATTCGCAGGGCAAAAAACATAGACCCGGCAAAAGTGCACAAAATTGACAATCGCTATATAGCCGATGATAGGTTTTTGTACGATTTTCAGGAATATATCAATGGAAATCTGGCAGACTCGCTCAATACTATAGCATTCCAAAGTCTGGAAAACCTAAAAATCTTGCAGGAAGAATATCTGCTGATCGACAACAAAGTGGTATATGATGGTTTTGAGATAACCGATGCTGACAGAGCAACTTTTGAGATTGTCAAAGCACCTTATACCAAAGATAAAAACAGGGTGTATTACAGCGGAATTGTAATAAAAGATGCCGATCCACAGACTTTTGAAGTGTTTGAATACCTGATTTATACCAAAGACAAAAACAGCGTTTACTACGCCGGCGAAAAGTTGCCACAAGCCGATGTAAAAACCTTTGGCCCCAGCGGTGATAAATATTCATTAATGTATAAGGATAAAAACCATACTTTTCGGGGTAATGAAATAGTAACAGAAGATTGAAATTTTTTAGAACAGTCCATTATATGTGTTATTGATAGTGGATACCATTATACTCCGGAACAAAAACTACTTGATTTACATGAAAATGAATTATTCATCTCAGAACAGACAAGAATTTGAAAACTTTGACATTTACTATCTGGTTCTCAAACTCAACAAGTAAACATCTATTTTTAAACATCTATCGTTTATTATTTTGGTTTCATCTCCTTATTTATGTAATTTGAAACATATCTGTTAATTCCGCTATTCAATTCAACCAATTTCATAAAAAAGAATTAGCAGTTCCCCAACAATCCCTGAACTATGAAAAAACACTTACTGACTGCATTTTATCTGGTTTTCATTTTATGTGGCAATCTACTGGCCCAAACTACCGGACCTTATATTGTTACTAATAATGTAAACAGAATGAATTCCTGCGAAGATAGTCTCATAACGCTGGAAGATATCTACCTGAGAACCGGAATTACAGACCTCAATGATCCGGCAGACCACGCAGGCAACTACAGAATGCTAGCCCTGAATGGTTCAGTAATTACTGAAACAGTTATTCAGAGCCCAATAAAATATAGCGATTACGAAACCATATACATTGAGAAAACCAATACGCCCTTCAATGGTCATAATGGTGTAGTTATATATTTTGACCTAATAGAAAAACCAGCAAGTCTTTTCATAAAAGATACACTCAAATTCACAGTAGAAAAAGGCGCTAAAGTAAGCTACACCAAAGATTTCTTTGATAACTACATTCACTGGAGCAGCGGTATGGATACAGTAGATCTTCCGGATCGATTTTATTTCATTGACGAATCTACAAACAATCAACAAACCATGAATTCGAGCCATTGGAGCCTTGGCAAAGGAAAGTATAAAATAAAAATGTCCGTAGCAGTTTGTAGACCTGGCGATTTAATGTGGGACAGCGTTTCAGTAATTGTCGATGAAACGCCATGTCATCATATTGAAATCAAAAATCAGCCTTCAGTATGTTTTGAAGAAGTATTTGATATTACACCTTATGTTTTTATAGATGGAAATGTAGCTACAGCTGCACAATTAGAAGACATGACTTTCTGGGACAGAAGCAATGTTTTTAATCAGAGTTCTGGCCAGAGTCTGGATCCTGCATCCATGAATATGGGAGATATGCTAAACCAAACAGATCATTATCCAAATATGGAAGTGGCCTATCAGCCCAATACAGACCTGGGAGTATGTACCAATTATTTCTACAAAACATCAACTAAAGTACCGGCAAAATTCATTAATACAGATATATTGTTTGTAAAAGATAATGCAGGAGTAAATCAAATATTTCAGATAGATGGCGACTATTATGGATTTGACAATTCCTTTAATACAGATATTCTGAATAAACTCTATCTGGATTATTTCGATGTACTGGATGGAACAGAATTCAAATTTTACGCAGACTATGCAACAAGCAAGGTAGAAGAAACCAGTGCTACGCTCTCGGCGGGACAATATACAGCTGTGGCAGTAAATCCTTCCTGTGCTTATGACAGCACTTTTTTCGACATTACCATTAAGAACCGCGACTTCGACATTATCTGGCAATCTGCCAAGGCATATGGAAAAGGTTACTATACTTTCACAGCGCCCACTTATTCCGGAGCAACTTATGCCTGGTTTATTTGGGGTGGTTCAATTATTTCCGGCGGAACAACAGAACAGGTATTGGTTTATTTTTCAGAAAACGCTTCGCCTGCAGTTACGTTGAGTTGCAAGATTACCTTGCCTAATACCAGAATTGCCAATGGAGGCACCTTGAGTTCTGCAATTTATTTCGACAATCAGAATGAGACTAATTTAGAAGAAACAATTATTACCAATACATTAAATTCAACACGTACTGAGTCCTCAGCTTTTCCCAACCCGACCAGTTCAGATTTTGCAATAAGTGGCAATGGTCAGTATAATCTAAAAATCTACAATGCCCTGGGCGAACTAGTACATATAAATGATTCTTATACTGCCAATACTCCTATGAGCATTACCAATAAAGGCATTCATATAATACATCTTACACAAAATGGCAAAACTCAATTTGTGAAAATTGTTGTGCAATAGTTAAGTACAAATAAAATAACCATACAATTTAAAATTTTAGGTTACCAATTCGCCTTTTTTACTATTTACCAATTCAAACAGTTAATAATTTTTATGCTAAAACTTTTTACTGCTTTACCTTTTTGTGTGTTATTTTTTTGCAATGCAATAGCACAGACCAATCCCGGTATTACAAACACAGGATTTTATGATGATTTCGCTTCCACGCAACCATATACAGACTCCTCCGGAAGGGGAATTTATTGGTGGGGAACTAATAACCCAAACAGTACATCACAAATTCATGTAAACAGGGCGGATTCAGGTCTGATTGTAAATCTTTCTTTACGAGAAGCTGATTGGACACCCATTGGTGTTTCTTTTGGAGAGACTTTCAATGAAAATCCAAATACAATCAATCTTGCAGATACAGTAAAAGTAAAAATGGTGATTTCCAACCATAGCAAATATGATTTGAAGGTAAAATTGGGGCTTATTGACATAACAAACAGGATTTCGGAACATTACCCTACTGTTATAACGAACCCAGCCCAACCCTGGGAATCCGAGATATTTTTTGTGATTGGTTCAGGTGAAAAAAGAGAAGTGGTGAAAGATGCAACCGGAGCATTGGGATATGACTATATAAATGGACAAGTTATTTATCCGGATTTGTCTCAAATCAAAACCATGATTGTTACTTGTGTCAACAACAAATTGGATAGCATTACCTATCAGCCAATTGGAATAGAAAACGCTCAAATCAAGATTCATTCAGTGCAGGTTGGAGATTTACCTGATGGAGAAAAGGATGAATTATTAAATACGGTTGAAATTATAGACACCGTTATTGTACAAAATCCCATAGATACCACACCTGTTGTACAACCCAATATACCATTATTAAATACGCCTGGACTATCAGAATTTGGTCTGTTCTATCAACCAGGAGTAAGTGGTTTACATTGGTTTAATTTTAATTCACAGGATGGCTCATCTTCTTCATTTACAGAAGACTCAACAAAACTGAATATTCAATTTAATAAGGCAAAAGGAAATTACGATCCGATGGGAATTACCTTTGGAATTGACAGCCTTGGAAATGATAAAACAGTGAACTTATTATATGCTGCAAAGATGGAGATATCCATGTTTAACCCCTCGGATGTAGATTACAAAGTATGGTTTGGCATGACTGACATACATGGAAAGACAGCCTTTTATTTATCTTCTGTGGATAGTGATTTCTCTTCAAATTTCTGGCAACATGAGTCCGCTTATATATTGTCTCCGGGAGAATCTACCACATTAAAAATGGATCTTACCAACCTTCGTGGTTACGATTTTATGAGTATGCAGGTCGAAAAAATAGATTTATCAAAAATAAGATCTTTCAATATTACGCTGGTAAATAAAGCAATGGATCCGGAGGATAATTATTTTCCATTCCCAATAGATTCGGCAGCATTACAAATCAATTATCTAAAAGTTGGCAACCTGGAGTTAAATGAACTCTCTCAATCCAATGTCTTACGTTTGCATGTTTATTCTGATTTAATTGCAAAATTTGGTTGCACTGACCTCTCTGCTGATAATTTTGACCCAATGGCTAATAAGGACAATGGAAGCTGTTATTATTCCACCGTGCCTGTTGTTGTAATGGGCTGCAATACTCCATCTGCATTAAATTATAATCAATTTGCTACCAATGACAATGGTAGTTGTCTATTTGAACAAAAAACCGTCGAAAATATTCCTGCACTTGTAAAAGCCGGATTAGATAAAAGAACCTTTGTAGAAGTTGACGAAATAGCAAACAATTGCGAGATTGATTTCTCTAAAATTATTGATAGCGTTAGAATTGCTACTATTCAGAATATTAACACTACTCAGCTACAAATTGAATGGGTAGTATTTCAAAAAGGCAAAGAAATTATTGTTACTTCCATGTTGGAGAAGTCAGAAATTGAACCTGGTGATATAGTGAAACAAACGGTAACATGTACTAATGGCACTATGAGAGTAACTGCTGGCCAAGGAGTTGAGTTAGTTGCAGAAGTGCAGGAAAGTCAAATTGTGCTTGGAACTTCAACAAATTTAAATGAACAAAAAACGTCCATTACATTCTATCCAAATCCTGTTACAGACAGACTTTCGGTAAATATTTCGGGAAAAGTTGAAGTTTATTCTATGTCAGGAATCAAAATATTTGACCAAAAAGTTGAGAAAGGTCAACAGCTTGATGTTTCCGACTGGTCACAAGGTTTGTACCTTATCAGAGTGATATCAGAAGAAGGCACCATTACCAGTAGTATTGTGAAACAATAGATTTTAATTCTATATAAATACTCTTTGAAAAGTAATTCTGATTAGATAAATCAATTTGCAAGCCCTGTTAAGTTTTAATACTTAATAGGGCTTTTTCATTTTTAGATGATTTGAAAGATCGTTTTCTCATCAATTTTCCTCACCGGTAATATAATATCAAGTTCCGTTTTTAGCCCTTAAAACACCTCCTGTTTACGCCATTTTCCATTGGTACTAATGCGTAACAAAAAACCAAAAATCAACCTGCAAAACATCTATTAACAACTACAAATAAGGCATTTAGCAATGACTTAAGAATTAGCTGATCTAATTTTGTATCAAATCAAAACCAAGATCTATGAAAAAAATCAGCATTATTTTATGGGCGGCCACACTCGTGTTTTCCTCCTGTTCTAAAGCACCTCAGGAAGCTGCAAAGAGCGAAAAAGATTCGCTGGATGTAAAAGTGGATAAGCTACTTTCTGAAATGTCCATCGAAGAAAAAGCCGGACAAATGACCCAAATCGATATCCGAATCCTGCTCAACAACGGATATGGAAATACCGACCAGAAACTGAATGAGGCAAAACTACAAGAAGCCATTCAGACCTACAAAGTAGGTTCAATTCTGAATTGTATACATGCCTACACACCTGAGAAATGGCAGGAACTAATCACTCAAATTCAAACTGAAGCATTGCAAGCCAAAACACCTATACCGGTACTATATGGCACTGATGCCATACACGGTGTTTCCTTTATGCAGGGTGCTGTGTTGTTTCCGCACAATATAGGAATGGCTGCAACCAGAAATCCCGATTTGGTAGCTAAAGCGGCCTCCATTACCGCTGCCGAATCCAGAGCGGTTGGCCTTACCTGGAACTTCGCTCCCGTATTGGATGTAGGTCGTGAACCTTTATGGTCCAGATTTGAAGAAACCTTTGGCGAAGACGTGTACATCACCAGTACTATGGGCTCTGCGTCCATCAAAGGAATGGAAAACGCGCCGCTTTCCGACAAAAAAGCCATGGCTGCCTGTATGAAACATTTCATTGGGTACTCGGCTCCTAAAAATGGTATTGACCGCACACCTGCTTATATCCCGGAAATTATGCTTAGGGAATATTACCTGCCTCCTTTTGCTGAGGCTGTAAAAAGTGGTGTTTCTACGGTTATGATCAATTCCGGAGAAATTAATGGAATTCCGACACATGCCAATAAATGGCTACTTACCGATGTGCTTCGCAATGAATTAGGCTTTCAGGGCTTGGCGGTTTCAGACTGGGAAGATATCATAAGACTGCATACCTGGCAAAAAGTAGCTACAACACCTAAAGAAGCTGTGGCTATGGCTATAAATGCCGGAGTTGATATGAGCATGGTTCCCAACGATTATTCTTTTCCTGCCCTTGTGGTAGAAAACGTAAAAGACGGTTCAATATCAAAAGAACGAATAGACCAGGCGGTTGGAAGAATTCTAAAATTAAAATTCAGACTTGGCTTGTTCGACAATCCCCTTCCTAAAATAGAAGACCTCAAAGCTTTTGGTAAGGAGGAATATTTCCAAACGGCCCTGGATGCAGCCAGAGAATCTATAACACTTCTGGAAAACAAGAATCAGATTCTACCCCTGAAGAAAAATGAAACGATACTACTTGTGGGTCCATGTGCTGACAATATTACCACGCTAAACAGCAGTTGGTCATATACCTGGCAGGGCGATGCAGATTCGTTGTATCCGGCAAATGCAAAAACTATCAAAGAAGCTTTGGTACAAAAACTTGGTGCAGGCAGGGTAATAAGCAATGCAGCTAAAAATTTTGATAATGCAGACAATTACCAAATTGCCTTTATTCAAAAAAACGCTTCTAAAGCGGATGTAATAGTGCTGTGCCTGGGCGAAAAAGCCTATGCCGAACAGCCGGGAGTAATTGAAGATTTGAATTTGCCTGCCAATCAAAAAAACTTAATCAGAGAAGCCAAGAAAACCGGAAAGCCAGTGGTGGTAGTTCTTGCAGAGGGCAGACCGAGATTATTTCCGGATGAAGCTCCTTTAGCCGATGCCGTGCTTATGGCATATCGCCCGGGCAATGCAGGTGGATTAGCGATTGCTGAAATACTGCTGGGTGAAGTAAACCCTTCGGGAGTTTTGCCTTTTACCTATCCCAAATACGCCGGAAAGATTACTCCATACGATCACAAATTCAAAGATACCGAACAACAACTGGAAGCCGGCAAGAGTGATACACTTGCATTCCAACCTCAGTGGGAATTTGGGCATGGTTTAAGCTATACCACTTTCACTTTTTCGGATCTTGCTCTGGAAAAAGAAACTATTGGTAACAATGACTCTGTAAAAGTATCTGTAAAAGCTAGCAATACAGGACAATATAGCGGCAAAGTTGCGGTTGAATTGTATAGCCGCGATCATTTCGCGTCCATCACTCCATCGGTAAAAAGATTGAGAAAATATACTAAAATTGCATTGCAGCCAGGAGAGGAGAAAGTAGTAGAGTTTTACATCAGTCACAACGATTTGAAATTTGTAAATAATGCTATGCAATGGGTTACTGAATCGGGGAAATTTGATTTGATGGTTCAGGGTTTGAAAAAGGAAATTGAGTATAAGTTTTAAGTTGCAAGTCCTAAGTCGTATGTCGTAAGGTCTAAGTCGTAAGCGACGGCTCTATAAACTTTTGACTCTTCACTTTTGACTTTAATCTTTGGACTTTAATCTTAGTAAAGATGAAGAATTGGATATTAATACTATGTTATTTTTTTACTACCTGGGGGGCATACGCTCAGGTAGTATTAAATGATAGCGTACAAGATATTCTAATCTCTAAAACCAATTCCGAGTTCAATGCCCTTGCTCAAAAAAACGACACGACTCGTTACTGGATAAAGACATACATTACCAAGGAGAATGATCAACAATATTTACTGGAATGTCTGGCTCCACATTTAAAAGATCTGGAAATCTATATATACTCAAACGACAGGCTTGTTCAAAGCTATGAGTCGGGTATTAAGTTTCCATTTCAAAACCGAAGTCTCAAACATAAAAATTTCATCTTCCCTCTACCCAACGAAAAGGGAAACTATACTGTCTGGATTGGCCTGAAAAACTTCCGGGATATGGACCTGTATTTCAAAATACGATCTTTCTCCTTTTTTACGGAATACGCCTTGTCGGAATACTTTTTTCTGGGTTTGTATTATGGCATTTTGCTTATCGTTTTTTTATACAATCTGTTCATTTACCTCAAAGGCAAATTCAAAATACACCTGCTTTACTGCTTTTATATTTTAGGCTGTATGGTTATTTCAATCAAAGAAGATGGCATGGCTTACCAGTTTGTATGGTCGGCTTTTCCGGCTTTCAACCAGCTCATAATCGAGCAAGTGGCAAAACCATTGTTTCTGATCACATTCACTTCATATGCCGCATCCTTTTTACGCATAAGGACTTACCTGACCAATGTTATTACTATCCTTAAAAGCTTGGTATCAGGCTTTGTTCTGCTTTCACTTATTCAGCTACAAGTTATGGCTGTGCTGGCCGAATGGATATATTTCGGCACCTTTCTGCTGGTCTATTTCTCCTCCTATTATATAAGTGGCAAGGGAAGCCGATTTGCGAGATACTTTTTTGTAGGTTTTACCATGGTGATACTAAGCGTTATGGTAAACATGCTGAGGGTCATGGGTGTTTTCCCTTCCAATATTCTTACGGTATATAGTTTCAATTTCGGGATTGTGCTGGAGGTTATCATATTCTCTATGGCTTTGGCCGATTGGTTCAGAACAGTGAATGAAGAAAAGAATAAAACCAAAGAAGAATTGATTGTTCAGTTGCAGATAAACGATCAGCTTCAAAAAGATAGAATACTAGATCTGGAAGAGAAAAAGCATTTGCAGGAAAAAGTAAATCGTGAACTGGAAACCAAGGTAAAAGAGCGAACCCTGGAATTGGAAGATGCCAACCAAAAACTTCGGGAATTTTCCCAAAAGCTGGAAAAAATGGGTTCCGAACTGGACAAGCATAACTATCAGCTTCGCAAAGAAATCTCCCTTGAAAAAATCTTGCGCGTACACGAAAAAGAAGTCCCCTATTCCGAATTTTTGAAAATATATACCAGCGACGATGCCTGTCTGAAACTTCTTAGCGAACTAAAATGGAGCACCGGATTTACTTGCAGAAAATGTGGCAATGAAAAGGCTGTAAACAGCAATAACTTTGACAAAAAGAAATGTAGCAAATGCGGCTATATCGAATCGGTTACTGCCAATACGTTATACCATCATCTGAAATTCCCTATAAACAAGGCTTTTTACCTTACCTATATCGACTTTGCCGGCATCCGCTATACCCACGATCAACTATCAGAAATCTTAGACTTGAGAAAAACTACCATCTGGGCTTTTCGCAACAAAGTAGGCGAGAGACTAAAGCAAAAAGAGTATAGCCAAATCAAAAACTGGCAGGATATGGTGGTGGATAAAGGGTGAAAATTACCACCAACTCGAACGTACTCCTTCGTTCTATATATTGAAATAGTTTGCTACAAAAGGAATTTGAACAGCGATAATTTTAATCAGGAGAATTCCCATAAGTCAACTACACAGGTACTGATATCTTATCTTCGTATTTTAATCATTCAAAGTCCCTCTGAAAATATGCTGTACAATTGCGGCCAAATCCATCATCCAGGCAATACCCAGATGTACGATAATACCACCAAGAATAGAACGGCTATAATACGTAATTACACCCAGTATAAATCCTCCAAAAACTGATCCGATTGCCTCTCCCAGGGGTTTTCCAAAATGCAGGTAGCAATATATAGTTACCATACATAGTACGCTACCTTTTCCCATTACTCTTGCTAATCCCAGAATTAATAGACCTCTAAATAATACTTCCACACTTACAAAAGACATTCCATAGAAAAACTCAAATACAGGATAGGTAAACCAGTTTGATAATCCTGCCATCTCTTCAAATTTCCCCGGTCTGTATTCAGGATAATAATTGAGAAAAGATTGCTGAAAAGATGCTCCTATTATAAAAGGCATCATGATCAGAATCATAATTATATAAATAGAAACATCGAGATTCTTTTTTTCTAAGCCATATAGAAAATTATTTTTACGGTCATATATATACCAGACAAGAAATACCGGCAGAAGTATCAGTATGGATTGTATTGCTTCTGAAAGAAATTCATAAACAAAGTTGTAATATAATTCCGGAATCACTGAGCGCAGGAATGGCCTGTACACAAAGCTCGCTGTTTCAGAAAAAGTGAGAATAAGAAAACATAACAAGGATTTAATCCAGAATTCAGCTTTCTTCAGATGTGTTTTGTCTTTATAAAACCATGCATACGTTATAGCCGAAAAATAAAAGGGAACGGCATAAAAGATGATCAGATAAACATTATAAATGTATTGTCCGGAATAGGACTCCAGAATGGAATTTTCAAAATCAAGAGAATAATTAAGGTAAAGACTTAAAATCAGAAATCCCCCAATTGTGAAAAAATAACCCGCATTAAACTCTTCTGAAATAAACAGGCGAATGTATCCGATTATCTGGTTAATTCCCGATGGCAGTTTTAATCTATTCTCAGATTCAGATTTATCCTTTATATTCGGGGTTTCTAAGATGGTATTATCTATAGCTGATTCAAATTCAGTCATTAATCTATAATTTTAGATTACACAACGGCAAAATAACAACATTTAAAGTTAAAAGTGATTTAAAAGATCGATATTATTCTAATAGAATTTCATTAATGTCCGATAAAATTAAAATTTAGTATTACTAATCTTACATTTTCGTAACTTTCGAGTCATTTTTAAAACATACTTTTATCATTTACAACATGAAAAAAATCACTTTTTTTGCTATCTCGGCGATGCTTATTTTTAGTACACAGTCTCATGCTACACGAGTTACACACACCTATGAAGATGGTAGTGTTGAGGTATATTATACCGATATGGATTGTAGCGATGTACATGCCTGGGTAGCACAACACCCGGAATGGCTCAATATCGTTTCCTGCGACCCGGAAGTTATCATTGCCCCGCCAACCAATGGAACCCTAACGGTGAATTCTGTAGAAGTGAAAGTCCCTACTCTTACTGACTTTTCTTCCTGGACAAACCCTAAAGGTAATGCTGCTATTGGCTATACAGACCGAATAAATAATAAACAAGCTTCTGTAAATATTCCTTCTAACACAAATTCATATCTGTTAACAGCACTTGCCGGAGTTGTAGGCATTGCAATGGGATTTGTGTTTGGCAGAAAGCGCAACGGTTAACCGATATTAGTAATCAAACAGGCCTGTAAGTATACGAGCAGGCCCTGTTATTTTTAACGTATTGTCTGAAACAACAAAAACCGAATTACTGCTTGATTCGATACAATGTTTTCTCTTTTCTCTGCCGAAACTATGGCATATTATTAATAAAATTGTTTCATTAGTAATCCAGATTTTTTAGGAAGTTATAGCAAAAATCTTGAAGACATATTCTTATTTATCTCTCAACTGATCTTTCCCAACAATATCCTAAATGTAGTACCCTCACCCGGCACTGATTTAAGTACCATTATTTTACCGCCGTGGTAGTTCTCTACAATTCTTTTAACCAGCGTAAGCCCCAGTCCCCAACCACGTTTTTTGGTTGTATAGCCCGCCTTAAATACTTCTTTGAATTTGGATTTGGCAATTCCTTTGCCCGTATCGGCTATGTCTATAGCTAGTTGATTACCAAAATTTTGAATGTATATATCCACCCTACCCTTGCTATTCATGGCATCTACCGCGTTTTTTACCATATTCTCTACCACCCATTCAAACAGCGATCGGTTTATATCCGAATATAAATTCGTATCCGCATACAGATTTAGCTCAACTTTTGGCGAAATTCTGGCTCGCAGGTATTTCAGTGCATGTTCGATTACTTCTTTTATATCTTCCTGTTGCAAACTGGGTAATGACCCAATATTTGAAAATCGCGCTGTTATCATTTGCAAGCGGTCTATATCCTTTTCCAGTTCGGGTACCATAGCTTCTCCCTCAAACCGTGAATCAATTTTCAACAGTTCAACCCAGGCCATAAGTGAAGAAATTGGAGTCCCCAACTGATGTGCAGTCTCTTTGGCTAATCCCACCCAGACCCTGTTTTGCTCTGCATTGCGACTGTAACTAAAAGCCAGATAAGCCATAACAGCAAAAATGGATATAATAGTGAGCTGTATGTAGGGGTAATAAAGTAGCTGTCGCAGTATTAATGAATTTCTATAAAAAATATAATTTTTAATACCAGGGGCCAATTGCACAACTATTGGCTGCCGCTCTGCTCTCATCTTCGAAATTTCCTCTCTCAGATATTCTACCCGTTCTTCCTCCGAAAATCGCTTAGGAATTGAGATATTTCTTTCACTTAGGGGAAAAAAATTTTCATCGGTCAAAATAACCGGTATAGAATTATTGACCTCTATAATTTCCTGAAAAAGAAAGGTTAAACTGCCACTATTAGGCGTTTCAACGGCATTCATTAAACCTTTGGCATAAAGATCAATCAGCTTGCGCTCTCGGTCGGCCAGTTTATCTACCAGGGTTTGAGTATAAATAATAGATACACTACCTATAATCAGTGCGACTATGAGTATCAGTATTTTATACCTCGATTTGTTCTGATATAAATCCCAAAACTTACTATTATCCAATTTCACAGGAACTTTTGTATGATAATTAATGTACCACGAAAGCAGGCAATTTATTACATTTAACTTTATCTTTTCACAGGATTAATGTATTTTTGCCGTTGGTTAATACTATGGAAGAGAACTTTAAAGCCGTAAGTCTATCATACAAATCTGCTCCGGTTGAGATCAGAGAATTGTTTTCTCTGGACGAATCCGGTTGCAAAAACCTGATGACCAGGATCAAAGATGTAACTGGTATAGCTGAAGTTCTCGTTATTTCCACTTGCAACCGTACCGAGGTTTATTACTACTCCGAAACCGATCAAAGTGCCGAAATCATTCATTTGATGGGCTTTGTAAAAGGAATTTTCAATACAAACCAAGCCACATCGTACTTCAATTGCATTACAGACCATAATCAGGCTATTGAACACTTGTTTCATGTAGCTGTAGGTTTGGATGCTCAGGTTGTTGGTGATATGCAAATTACCAATCAGGTAAAACATGCTTACCAGTGGTCTGCCGACGAAGGACTTGCCGGTCCTTTTTTGCATAGACTGATGCATACTATTTTCTTTACCAACAAAAAAGTAGTTCAGGAAACCTCCTTCCGCGATGGAGCAGCGTCTGTATCCTATGCCACTGTTGAACTAGCCGAAGAACTTACTTCTACACTCGAAAACCCAACCGTTTTGGTAATTGGTGTTGGAGAAATGGGAGCCGATGTTTTCAAAAATCTGTTGGATACCTCTATACCCAATATACTGGTTACTAACCGTACATTATCCAAAGCAGTCGAACTTACTGAAGGAACCAGAGCAAAAGTTATCCCTTTTGAAAATGCCTGGCAAATGGTAAGTGAAGCCGACGTTATTATCTGCTCTATTGCCAGAAACGAACCTTTTATTACCAAAGCAATGGTAAAAGAGCTGGAAATACTTTCTTTCAAATACTTTATAGATATATCAGTGCCTCGCAGTATCGAATCTACTGTTGAAGAAATACCGGGTGCTATTGTATATCATATAGACAATATACAAAACAGAGCTACCGAAGCACTGGAAGCCAGAATAAATTCCATACCCAAGGTAAAAGAAATTATATACGCTTCCATCGAAGAATTCAATACCTGGTCCAGAGAAATGGTAGTTTCACCTACCATCAACAAACTCAAGAATGCCCTTGAGCAGATCAGACAAGAAGAACTTTCCAGATACATCAAGCAACTTACTGACGACGAAAGTCGCAAGGTAGACATGATCACCAAAAACATCATGCAGAAAATCATTAAGTTGCCGGTACTTCAACTTAAAGCAGCCTGCAAACGCGGTGAAGCTGAAACACTTATTGATGTCCTAAACGATCTTTTCAATCTGGAAAACGAAAGTTCTACCATCAACCATTAATATATTCATGTAGGGTGCTATTATCCACATGATTTTTTTTACAATTTTTATCTGGAACCCTTTAGGGCTTTTTTGCTGTTTTGTAGCAAAGTATTTACATGAAAGGATTTACAATACTCAACATTTGGATTATAGCTCTTATGGCATTGGCCTCGTGTAACGAGAGTGCTCTAGACAGAGAGTCACAACCTGTATCAACAGAATCACAGTCTTCGGATACGGATACTACAAAAATTTCCAATTCTGTAATCACACTATTAAAAACTGATACAGGAGTATTTAGAGGAGTTACATTTGGCATGCCTGCCGAAAAAGTAAAAAAACTGGAAACCCCGCAACAACTCGACGAGGAGACTGATGCTTACCTGGATTATATTATCGACTATAACTTTCCGGAAAGTGCCGAAGTTATTTACCATCTGGACAACAAAAATCAGGTATCAAAAATTGAAACCGTAATATACCCTGCCGACAAAGAATCGCAGAAAATGGTTTACAACCAGCTCATTCAATTTTACAACAACCGTTACGGCCAAAACCCCAATATACAGGGCGATACTGTGCGTTGGAATAGTGGACTGGACAACCTTTCTCTTTCCATGAGCAAAGTCGATACCCACAAAGTGCATGATATCAACCTGATATTTTCACCCATCAATTCAACTACAGGCAGTAAAGTTCAGTAATTACCCTGCGCCAGTTAAAGTAAATTTTGAAAAGGCAGGTTTGAGTAATTTTACTACCTTTGCAATCCTGAATTATTGTTTAAATCCTTAACAAATCTGTTTTATGGCGGAAACACTTACAGCCACGCAACAGGCCATTAGCCTGGAAGACCAATATGGAGCACATAATTACCATCCACTGCCCGTTGTATTGGCCAAAGGTGAAGGTGTACATTTATGGGATGTTGAAGGCAAACATTACTACGATTTCCTTTCCGCCTATAGTGCCGTAAACCAGGGACATTGTCACCCAAAAATTATACAGGCACTGGTAGAACAGGCTCAAAATCTGACGCTTACTTCCAGAGCATTTTACAACAGCCGCCTGGGCGAATGCGAAAAATTCATTTGCGAATACTTTGGCTACGACAAAGTGCTTATGATGAACTCAGGCGCCGAAGCAGTAGAAACAGCCATCAAATTAGCCCGCAAATGGGGTTATCAGCATAAAAAAATAGCACCCGATCAGGCTATCATAGTTGCAGCAGAACGTAATTTTCACGGGCGCACCATGGGTATAATCTCTGCTTCTACCGATCCTGATTGCCGCAACAACTTCGGCCCGTTTATGCCGGGTTACAACGTTATACCATACGATGATATAGAAGCGTTGGAAAAAGCCTTGCAAAACCCTAATGTTTGTGGTTTTCTGGTAGAACCAATTCAGGGCGAAGCCGGTGTTTATGTACCACAGGAAGGTTACCTAATAGCTGCACAAGAGCTTTGTAAGAAATACAACGTTATCCTGATGGCCGACGAAATCCAAACCGGCGTAGCCCGTACCGGAAAACTTTTGGCTACCATGTACGATGGCATTCACCCTGATCTTCTGATTATAGGCAAAGCCCTGTCCGGAGGAACCTATCCGGTATCGGCAGTACTTACCAATGACGAAATAATGCTTACCATCAAACCGGGCGAACATGGTTCTACCTTTGGTGGCAACCCGCTGGCTTGTGCTGTAGCTATGGCTGCTTTGAAAGTTATCAAGGACGAAAACCTGACAGAAAATTCTTACAAAATGGGCGAATTGTTCCGCAAAAGAATGAAAGCCCTTCAGGAAAAAACTGACCTAATCACTTTGGTTAGAGGTAAAGGTTTGCTCAATGCCATTATCATAAAACCAACCCAGGACGGCAAAACCGCTTGGGATGTTTGTGTGGTACTTAAAGAAAACGGACTATTGGCAAAACCTACGCACGGCGATATAATTCGATTTGCTCCGCCTTTGGTGATTACCGAAGAGCAAATTGATGCGTGTTGCTCTATAATTGAAGAAACGATACTAAACTTTGCATAATCATGGAACTAAGTCGCAGACCAAGAAGAAACCGCAAGTCGGAAACTATTAGAAATCTGGTACAGGAACACAGCGTTTCTGTAAACGACTTGGTATTTCCCATGTTTTTACTTTCCGGCGAAAAACAGAAAAGTGAAGTAGCCTCCATGCCGGGTATATTCAGGTTTTCAACTGACCTGTTGCTCAAAGAAATTGACACCTGCATGAGTCTGGGTATAAACGCATTTGCGCTTTTCCCCAATATACCAGAAGCTTTAAAAGACAAAAGAGCCACCGAAAGCTGGAACGAAAAAGGCTTATACACTACAGCTATCAGAAAAATCAAACAGGAATTTCCTCAGTCTTGCATCATTAGCGATGTGGCTATGGATCCATACAGTTCCGATGGTCATGATGGTATAGTAAATGCCGATGGCCGAATACTGAATGATGAAACCCTGGAAGTACTCGGAAAAATGGCCTTAGCCCAAGCCCGTTCCGGAGCTGATATTATTGGTCCTTCCGATATGATGGATGGCCGTGTGGGTTATATCCGCACACTGCTTGATGACGAAGGTTTTACCGATGTATCCATTATGTCGTATACGGCCAAATATGCCAGTGCATTCTACGGACCATTTAGAGATGCTTTAAATTCTGCCCCTAAATTTGGCGACAAAAAAACATATCAAATGGATCCGGCAAACTCAACCGAGGCACTGATTGAAGGTGAACTAGATGTATTGGAAGGTGCAGACTTTCTGATGGTAAAACCGGCCCTACCCTATTTGGATATAATTAAATCCTTGTACGACGAATTTGAACTGCCCATTGCAGCCTATAATGTAAGTGGCGAGTATGCCATGATTAAAGCTGCTGCAAACAACGGCTGGCTGGATGGCGAAAAAGCCATGAAAGAATCACTGCTTTCTATCAAAAGAGCCGGAGCCAAAATTATACTTACCTATTTTGCGAAGGAGTATGCTTTGTTAACTAAGTAAACTATAAGTATTATCATTGAAGCCTTTACCTAACAAGTAAAGGCTTTTTTATTTCAGGATTTAACATAGTATCCATTTTAATGATAGAAATATCAATTAAGAGAGCGCTTCATAAAGGTGGTATACATTTCTTTTGATAAACTACATTCCTTAAATTTGCGTTATCCTTAAGGATTTAGGGGTTTATCATTTTAACAATAGGCATATGAAAGTTTTAATAGATGTAAAAGACAACAAGGCCGATTTCATATTAGAACTTTTGCGCAATTTTTCCTTTGTAAAGGCTGAACCTATCAGTGGAAAGAAAGCTCAGTTTCTTAAAGAATTTAAATCCTCTGTGGAGGAAGTAATTTTAGCTAAACAGGGAAAAGTAAAATTAAAAACTGCAGATGAACTTTTGAATGAGTTATAGTATAGAAGTAACCACTCATTTTACAAAGCAGTTAAAAAACTTGCTAAAAAATACCCTTCTTTAAAAACTGATTTCACAAAATTACTGACTTCTTTAAAAGAAAACCCTGAGCAGGGGTCGAAACTTGGATAAAATTGTTATAAAATACGCTTGGCCATAACTTCTAAAGGAAAGGGAAAATCAAGCGGAGCCAGAATAATAACACACGTGCAAATTATCGAAACAAAAATCTTTCTACTCTCAATTTACGACAAATCTGACCAAACCGACATTACAGACAAAGACTTGGATTTCTGGATAAAAGAACTGTAAAAAAAGTGTAATCTTATTACACTAAAATGCCCTGAAAATATCAGGGAATTTTTAGCATCTGTGAATCTTCTCAATTTCTCTTCTATTATTCCACCACAACCGGCTTCACGACAAAATCATTACCGGAATAAATCTTCAACAAATATCGGCCGGAGTTTAGGTTGCCTGTTTTAATCTCTTTAGAATAACTTGTATTCAACAAACTCCCCTGATTGGAGTAAATTTCCACTTTATCAATTTCCAATGTAGATTTTATCCAAATTTTATCCTTCGCAGGATTGGGATATACAGTAAACATCTGTTGCAGTAGTTTCTTAGATATACCTGTTGGCAGTTCACAATCGGAAGCATCTGGGTAACTGATCTCATCATCTTTATAACAACTCAGAGGACCAGGCCCATCCATAGTATTGATCAATCCTTCAGGTAAAAACCAACTTAATGAACCAACTTTGTCGTAATACCAGGCACCATCATAACCATACCCATATTCATCAAGCGGTCTGGTTTTGTACTTTTTCAGTTGTACATCTCCATACTCTTCTGTTGCAACCGAATCAATTACAATTCTAAACTCCTTATTGCCATTAGCATCATTTGTATATGGAACATCAAGGGTTATGGTATCTCCTTTTAAAACATTAAAAACATATATTTTCTCAAAAACCTGCGCTTCTTCGTTATAATAAAAAACTGAATCGGCATTTTGGTATAGGTAAAAAGGATTCAGCGTAATTATTTCCTCTGTAAAAATTACTGTATTTATATAAAATACTCTTTCAATTTTTCTGGAAACCTTACCATCTATAATAGTGTCTTTTACAGAAGTAAACTGATACTTATCAACATATACAGGTTTTGAATCATAAATCCACCGTGCTCCAATTGGAGCAAAATCCTGTGCTTGTGCAAATGCGACAATGAAAATCAATACCGCTGTTAAAAAATGTTTCATGACAGAATTACTTAGTGAAATAATATTTTAATTAATGGCTATTAAGGATAAATCAAAATTAGAAAAATACATGTACAAAAATTAATAGTTTAAAATATTTAGTTTATCGTCTTAAATACACACCCTGTAGATTGAAATAGCAACTACTTTTGTAAGTATTTTTTTACACTATTCCAGCAAAGGGATAAATTGCATCTATTGCTCAAACCTGATATATTGTTTCATTTCATAAACTAACCCGGCTTTTTTAAGTAAAAAAATTTAACAAAATCTTACCAAAATACCATATCAAAAAAAATTACAATCATGTTATAAATTAGTTGCAATTGCAACTGTTGTATAACAAAATATCATTACTTTTATTTTTTAGTTTTCATCTATATGAAGTATTACACAAAACTCCCTTTGGGGATACTGTTTTTAGTTTACGGATTGTGCACCCACCTATCCACTGCACAGCGTTCAGATACTGTTACATATACGTTAAATCAATGTATTGCCTTTGCCCTGGAAAACCAATCGCAAATACAGGCAGCTGATATTGATGCTCAAATCAATTCCAGAACCATAAAAGCACAACTGGCAGGATGGCTGCCACAAGCCCGGGTAGACTTTTTGCTACAGCATAACCTAAAGCTTCCTATTGCCTTCTTCCCCAATTTTACAGACCCAACAGGTCCAAGACGCCCAATAGAAACCGGGATCAAAAATACATCAAATGCATTTTTTGAACTCAATCAGGCCATATTTAATAGCGATGTACTTTTGGCGTCAAAAGCAGGCAAATATGTAAACAAACAATCGCAGGAAGCTATAGAAAACACCAAAATCAATACGATTGTGAATGTTACCAAAGCTTTTTATGATGTTTTGCTTACCGAAAAACATGTACAGATTTTGGAAGATGACATGGCCAGGCAGCAAAAACTTTCTAACGACGCTTATGAACTTTACAAAGCAGGCATCAACGACAAAATTGACTATCAGCGTACTTCAATATCCATCAACAATACGCTGTCTCAGCGTAAACGCACTCAGGAAGTACTAATCGCAAAACAGGAATTTCTTAAACAACAAATGGGCTTCCCTTTGGATGGCAATCTGAAAGTAGCTATCGATACAAACCAACAAATTGCAAACCTATTCGCAGATACATTGCAAAAACCAGATATCAATCGTCGAACAGAGTATCAGTTGCTGGAAACCCAGAAAGAACTGCAAAGCCTGAATGTACAGTACAACAAATGGGGATTTTTGCCTTCTGTGTCGGCATTTATCAATTACAATTTTTCGTACATGAATCAGGAATTTAGCCAGTTATATTCAAAAAACTATCCCAATTCTGCATTAGGTCTGCGTGCTTCCATGCCTATTTTTCAGGGAACCAGAAGATACCAGAACTTGCAAATTGCCAAACTGCAGGTGCAGCGTACCGAAAGAAATATGCAATGGTACAAAGACCAATACGAAACCGAATATACCCGAGCCTTAGGTATTTATAAAAGTGCTGTTTATGACCTGGATGTCCAATCTAAAAACAGAGACGTTGCCAAAGAGGTCTATGAGCTTATAAAACTACAATACGACCAAGGTATAAAAACCTATCTGGATGTAAGTAATGCAGAAAATGACCTTCGCAATGCAGATTTTAATTATGCCAATGCCTTATATGGTGTGTTTATCGGCAAACTGGATCTGGAACGTACTCTTGGTACTGTAAACACAAATTATTAAGCAGAATTTTGACTCACACCTATATGATAATCAATTTTAGACAAATCGGAATTGCAGCAATATTGACCTGCATATTTTTTTCCTGCAAAGGTCCGGCGGATAAAGGCCAAGGCAAAGGCGGGCCAATACCTGTAAATATTGCAGTTGTAAAGATGGAAGTAGCCGGATTTTATGATTACTATCCTGCCAATATTGTAGCACTCAACGAAGTTCAGCTCCGAAGCGAACTTAACGGATATATAACCGGCATATTTTTCAAGGAAGGACAACAGTTGGAAAAAGGACAAAAACTCTATGAAATTGAGCGTTCTAAATACATAGCCACCTACAACCAGGCAGAAGCAAATCTGGAAATTGCCAAATCCAACTATGACAGAACGCAGAAAGACGAAGAGCGCTACGCCATACTCGATCAAAAAGAAGCTATAGCCAGACAAAAAATGGATTATGCCACTATTGACAATAAAAATGCAAAAAGTCAGGTTGCTGCAGCTCAGGCAAATTTAACCCGTGCCGCTATTGACCTGAACCACTCCATTATTAAAGCACCTTTCAAAGGCACTATTGGTATATCGCCAGTAAAACTGGGTACCTACATCACCGCCGGACAGACAGTCCTCAATACTGTTTCGTCCGACGACCCTATTGCTGTTGATTTTGTAATCAACGAAAAGGAAATTCCTAGGTTTATGAAGCTGAAAGATTCCAAATCAAGCCTGGGAGACTCCCTGTTTTCGATCCTTTTACCCGACCAGTCTATTTATCCATATTTAGGCAAAATTGAGTTTTTTGACCGTGCTGTGGATCCACTTACAGGAACACTCAAAATTCGTCTGCAATTTCCCAACAAAGAAAGACTTCTAAAAGCCGGCATGAGCTGCCGATTGCGCGTTTATAACAATACAGAAAGAAAAGTAGCCACCATTCCCAACAAAGCTGTTACCGAGCAAATGGGTGAGTTTTTTGTTTACACAGTAAAAAACGATACCGCCAGACAACAAAAAGTTGTCCTGGGACCAATTGTTGGTGGCGGTAATATAATAGTATATAGCGGCTTAGAAACCAATCAGACCATTGTGGTTGACGGTATGCAAAAACTCAATGACGGCTCTCCGGTACAAATAGGAGCTCCTAAAAGTACAACGCCTAAACCAGCTTCCAACTAACAGGTATCCCTCAAATAGCATTGAACTATGATTTCAGATGTATTTATAAAAAGGCCTATTACCGCAATTGTAGTATCAGTAGTACTGTTAATTGTTGGGGTACTGGCCATGCTCAGCCTGCCTGTAAATCAGTATCCTGACATAACACCTCCTGTTGTTCAGGTAACAGGTACTTTTACCGGTGCCGATGCACAAACCGTAGAGCAAACCGTAGCTACTCCGGTCGAAGCACAGGTAAACGGTACACCAGGTATGGACTACATTCAGTCAAACAGCACCAGCGATGGGCGTATGACTATGAACGTAACCTTCAAAGTAGGTACTAATATAGATATTGCAACACTGGATGTTCAAAACCGTGTAAGTGTAGCCCTGCCTACCCTGCCCGATGAAGTACGCCGACTGGGACTTACTGTAAAGAAAAGAAATCCCAGCATACTTATGCTCGTAGCCCTATATTCGCCCAAAGGTACTCACGACGTAAAATTTGTAGACAACTATGCCAATATTTATGTAAAAGATGCCTTACAACGCGTTGCCGGAGTGGGCGATATATTTTCGCGTGCCGACGATTTTAGTATGCGTATCTGGCTAAAACCGGACAAACTCGCTCAATTGGGTATAGCCTCCTCCGATATAATTGCTGCTCTGCAAGAACAAAACCTGCAGGTGGCAGCCGGTACTGTGGGTGCCCCTCCTCAAAATGATTCCCAGACTTTTGAATTCAATGTAAAAGTAAAAGGACGTCTGGAAACTGTTGATGACTTTGAACATATTATCGTTCGAACCAATACCGACGACGGAGCTTTGGTATACCTCAAAGATTTAGCACGTGTAGAATTGGGCAAATTCAATTATGCCAGCAATTCATTTGTAGATGGCAATAAAGCTTCATACCTGCTAATTTACCAGGCACCGGGCAGCAATGCCCTGGAAACTGCCGAAGGAGTAAATGCCGCAATGGAGGAATTGAAAAAAACCTTCCCCGCAGATCTTGAGTATGTAGTTCCTTTTGAATCTGCTTCTGTAGTTCAGGTTTCTATTTCAGAAGTAATTCATACACTAGTAGAAGCCTTATTGCTGGTAGTATTGGTCGTTTTCTTATTCTTACAATCATGGAGAGCTACCTTAATTCCAATATTGGCAATTCCAGTTTCCATAATAGGTACTTTCATTTTCTTTATCCCACTTGGTTTCACCATCAATACACTAACCTTATTCGGTTTTGTACTGGCTATTGGTATAGTAGTAGATGATGCCATTGTGGTAGTAGAAGCCGTACAGCATTATATAGACCATGGCAAACTTTCACCCAAAGAAGCTACCATTCGTGCTATGAAAGACATTTCGGCTCCGGTTATAGCCATTGCACTTATATTGGCAGCAGTATTTGTTCCGGTTGGTTTTGTTCCGGGTATTGTTGGCAGATTGTATCAGCAGTTTGCCATTACCATAGCTATTTCGGTATTGATATCGGCATTTGTAGCACTTTCGCTTACGCCGGCTTTATGTACTATGTTGCTCAAGCCTATGAATATCAACAAGAAATCTACCGGTTTGAACAAATTTTTCTACAAGTTCAATACCTGGTTCGATTCCTTTAGCAGCTCCTATTCATCAGGAGTAAACAAAGCTATTCGCAAAGCTCCATTGGTTATTGTAATGCTGGTATGCTTGGTATTTGCTACCATGGGTATGTTCAAAACCAAGGCTACAGGCTTTATTCCTACCGAAGATGAAGGTCGGATTTATGTCACATTTGAGCTTCCGGAAGCTTCTTCTACAAGTCGTGGTCTGGTGGTTATAAAACGTATGATGAAAATCCTGGACGAAACCCCGGGAATCAATCACTATGCTGCTCTGGGAGGATTAAACGTGGTTAGTTTCTCATCCAAGTCCAATAGTGGTACTATATTTTGCCAGCTTAAACCCTGGGATGAGCGTACCGACGAAGATCAAAAACTGGAAGCTATAATTAGCACACTCCAAAAACGATTTGCTGAAATTAAAGAAGCCAACGTCATTGTTATACCACCACCACCTATACCAGGATTGGGTAGTACAGCCGGATTTAGTTTTCAGATAGAACAAAAACAGTCAAACGACGATGTAAAAGCATTTGGACAGGTAGTTCAAAACTTTATGAAAGAAGCCAACCAGCAACCTGCCATAGGAAGAGCTTTTAGCTTTTTTACGGCAAAAACTCCTGGTTATTTGCTGGAAGTTGATCGGATAAAAGCCCGAAAATTGGGAGTGCGTATTTCAGATGTTTTTGGCACTTTGCAAACTCAGCTCGGAAGCAGGTATGTCAACGATTTTACACTTTATGGTAGAAACTTTAGAGTAATGGCCCAGGCCGACACAAACTACCGCAACGAAATACAGGATCTAAATCAATATTTCGTACGTAACGTAACCGGCGAAATGGTACCACTTGGTGCTATGGTTAGCCACAAAGTTATAGAAAGTGCACCATTGATTTCACATTTCAATTTGTTCAAATCGGCCGAATTCAACGGCAGTCCTAAACCAGGATACAGTAGCGGTGACGCCATCGAAGCCCTGAAAGCAACCGCTGAAAAAGTTCTGCCGGCAGGTTATGGATATGAGTTTTCAGGACTAAGTCGCGAAGAAATACAGTCCGGTTCCAAATCTATTTACATATTTGCTTTGTCTATACTGTTTGTATTTCTGTTTCTGGCTGCCTTGTATGAAAGCTGGTCTGTGCCATTCTCGGTACTGCTGGCTGTGCCTCTTGGTGCTTTTGGTGCTATTCTGGCCCTTACTTTATTGCCCAAACTAAGTAATAATATTTATGCTCAAATTGGCCTGATTACCCTCATCGGTCTTTCGGCCAAGAATGCCATTCTGATTGTAGAATTTGCCAAAGAGCGTGTAGACAGTGGTATGGAGGTTGTAGCTGCCACCATTGAGTCGGTACGTCTGCGACTTAGACCAATACTTATGACTTCGCTGGCATTTATACTTGGGGTATTGCCACTGGTACTTTCGTCAGGAGCTGGTGCTGTAGCCAGACAAACTATTGGCTGGACGGTATTGGGCGGAATGCTCGCTGCAACCGGATTTGCCATATTTACCGTACCGGTATTGTTTGTGGTAATTACCAGACTGGCTTATGGGAAAAAGAAACTACGGGAAATGCAACAACCTGAAAAATTGAAAGAATAAGCCATTAATACAAGTCTGCCCATAAAAGATGGATTAGGCAATAAAACTACCTTGGAAAACAAAGCAGCTATTTTCTTCGATTTCAATGAGCCTATAATTACCAATACAACTACCGTCAGAATTTCTGATCTGGTTCAGACTGATTCAGGAGTGATTACTTCAGCCAAAGATGCAAAATCTAAAAGCTTTGCTTTGATTTTCCCAAACCCTATGATTCAGTCAGCAAATATTAATTTGCCATCCGAAATATCGTTGCCATGTCAGTTTAGCTTAATCAGCCCTGCAGGCAGAAAAGTAAAAGAAGCAACCCTTACCAACCGAAACGCAACCATAGAAAAAGGCCACTTAGCTGCCGGATTGTATCATTATCTGATCAGCGATGGGAAAGTTTCTTATCAGGGGAATGTTCTAATTAAATAATATATTAATTCCTACTATCAAAACTCTAAATCCTGTCCACAAGGACAGGATTTTTATTTGAAATCGCATAGAGTATTACCAATAAAAGAGCTATACCTACAAAAAACTTAGGCATAATCTCTAACCCAAAAAGATCGGCTAAAACCCCGGCCAAGCCCGAAATCAATGCCCCTCCTATCATTGCTGCTGATATCTGAAAACCAATAACATGGGCTGCATGGGCTTTGCCAACACGTTCCGGAGTAAGTGATATAAGTATAGGAAATACAGGCGCATTACAAAACCCTATAACTACTACACCCATCAAACTCTGTAGATAGTGCTGATTGATGGCCAGCATAATTGTACCTGCCAGAATACCTACAATGGAAAAGCTCAATACCTTTTTGGGTGCAATTTTAGTCAGCACAAATCCGCTCAATATTCTACCAATGGTCAAACTTCCCCAGTAAACACCTGTCCAAATACTGGCTTGTTCTTCCGGAATGCCTCTACTGATGGCAAAAAGACTAAAAATCCATTGCCCTACAGCTATTTCCAGTCCTGTGTATAAAAAGAACAATAGTATATTAATCCAAACCGCAGGAATCTTTAATATTTCCGAATAACGTGATTGAACCTGAGCCTGCTCAACCACTCCATTGGGTGCCTTCCAATATTTTAGCGTGAGCAAAAACAAAACTGTAAGAATAATTTGAATCGTGGCAACTGTGATATACCCATGATACCACTGCTTGTCATGCGACAAAATAAAACTCATAATTATCGGCCCCAACGTAGCACCAATCCCATAAAACGCATGCAACCAGTTTACAACACTTGCACTAAATTTTGATGCCGCAAACGTATTGATGGACGAATCAATTGCTCCTCCGCCGGAACCTAGAAAAAAGGAAGCTACTATTACCAAAGTCCAAAAACCCGAGAACACAAAAAATAGCAAACTCAAGCCAGTAATAGCACAACTAGCCGACAATAAAATACCTAAAGGAATTATGCTAAGAATTTTACCACTGGTCGTACTGGTTGCCAGGTAACCAATCACAAAAGCAATCAACAGTATACCCAACGAATCCAGAGGCATTTGGTATCTGACACTCATAAACGGCCATGCTATTCCCAACAAACCATCCGGCAAACCTAAACTTATAAACGCCAGATAGGTAAGTACAAGAACGATGATAAAGTGTAGCGATTTAGTATTCTGCATCATAGATATACACAATTCGTGATTTATTGTTCTCCCCTTCTGTCTGATCAAAAAAACACCTGATTGTCAGATTTTCTAACGGCTCCTCTGAATTAGTATTTCCGAAGTCTTATCATATAGCCTGCGACCCAAATTAAACAAATTGCCTCGCAACATTTTACCTCTTCCAGGCTCTTGTCATTTCCTTTTTCCCCGGAGGACCTTGTAATACTTCAACCTCAAATCCTGCCGCCTTTAGATTGCGTTTAAACTGACCCTGTGCACAGTATGAAACCAACACTCCACCATTTCCCAACAAAGAATAACACTTTTCAATATTAGCTAATTCCCAAACTTCCGGTTGCTTGTTCGGAGCAAAAGCATCAAAATATATCAAATCAAATGTAGTTCGTAATGGCACTTCCTCCAGTTTTGCTTTATGTTTTGTTAAGGAAAAATAATCAGATATTTCAACCAATTCTTCCCACGCTGCTTTATGCAAATTTGTATACTTTTCAGACCAAAGCAAGGAGACCAAATTCCCATAATTTAATTTGTCAATTACCTCTTCGGACAAAGGAAACGGCTCTAGCGTTGTAATATTTAGCTTCTTTGTATTCTCCTCTGCCCATTTCCAACTTAGTAAGGCATTTAGCCCGGTACCGAAACCAATTTCCAGTATGCGTATTTCATCTCGATCCGTAGACAAACTTCCCAAGCCTTTTTCTATAAATACATACTGCGATTCTGTAAAGGCACCATGCATAGAATGATAGGTTTCATTCATATCGGGCAAAAAAAGCGTATGCGAACCATCACCGGAAGAAACTATTTCAATTTTCATATACTTATGCTTTCTGACAGTTGTCAGAGGTTTTTTTCGCAAAAAATTAATTTTAGAATTATACTTGATTCCCAAAATGGGCTTTGAGGTAATTGCGTAAAGAAATTTCAAAAAATGAAGCGTGAAAAATTTCACTGTTTGAAGTCCGACGGAAGGAGGACAAGTTTGAAATTTTTAGCGTAATGGTTTGAAATTTTAGCAGAATTACCTCACGCCCTAGATTCTTTTTGCTTACTTTTTCTCATCAATGGAGAAAAAGTAAGGCCCCGCCGGCTAGGCGAAAACAAATTTAACAATAAAACGAAGGAAGAAAGAAGTAAATCACTTCTACCAATATTTTTATATCTTGTAAATATAATCAACTATTTACTTGAGTAAAAAGATCGCCATACTACAATCTGCCTATATCCCCTGGAAAGGATATTTTGACATCATCAATTCCGTTGATGAATTTGTGATTTATGATATTGCAGGTTATTCCAAAAACGACTGGCGAAACCGCAATCTGATCAAAACTCCAGACGGACTCAAATGGCTTACTATTCCGGTAAAACATGCTTATACCAATCAGCCTATTCAGGAAGTGCAGATATTTCGCACAGAATGGGCAGCAAAGCATTGGAAATCTATTAGTTACAACTACTCAAGAGCTTTGTTTTTCAACGATTATTCTGATATTTTGAAATCCCTATACTTTTCCATTCAGACCAATTACCTTTCAGAAATCAACCTATTATTCATTAATACTTTATGCTCTCTTTTGGGCATTTTTACAGAAATCACAAAAGCTGAATCTTTAAATCATATTACCAACCCAACTGATAAGTTAATAGAGATTTGTAAACAAAAAAATGCAACTACTTATCTGTCGGGACCAGCAGCCAAAAACTATCTGGAACTCGATAAATTTGAAAATGCCAACATCAACGTTGAATGGATGGATTATTCCAACTATCCGGAGTACAAACAACTATATCCTCCTTTCAGCCACCAGGTTAGCATTTTAGATCTGCTATATTGTACCGGACCTGATGCTCAGAAATATTTAAAAAGTTTTGCCTAATGACCTATGGAAAAGTATTCTGTTATCATACCCGTTTACAATACCGCAAACAAATTAGAAGACCTTTTCCGGGCAATTGATCAGTTTTTCAACGGTCATTTGCTGGCCTATGAATTAATCTTTATCAATGATGGATCGTCCAACCCGAAAACTATAGAGGTGCTAAATGCACTCGCTTTAAAGTACCCAACTGTCAAAACCATCAATCTCCGCAAAAACTATGGACAGCACGCTGCCACGCTTTGTGGATTGGCACATAGCAAAGGCAATTACATCATCACAATGGATGATGACTGGCAACATAACCCTAATGACATTAAGGAACTTATTAAGCTCAAAAATCATGATATAGTACTAGCCAGGTTTGAAAATAAGAAACACTCCGGAAAGCAATTATTGCTGGGTAAAATCAAAAACAAACTGGATGAATACCTATTGGGAAAACCTTCAAATTTGCAACTTTCATCTTTCAGGTTGATAAAAAAGGAAGTGGCAGAATCTATATTACAGATCAGTACACCTTATCCGTACTTTCCTTCACTCATGTTTCTGGTAACTAACGATATTGTAAATGCCAGTATTTCGCACAACCAAAGAACTGAAGGCAAAAGTGGCTATACCTGGAAAAGTATTCTAAAACTTACTTTCAACCTACTATTCAACAACTCCACACTCTTGCTTAAAGCCATGACGCTCATCGGTTTTTCAACTGCCTTAATCTGCTTTGGTGTAATGGTTTTTTTTATATTCAAAAAACTGCTTTATAATATCGAAGTGACCGGCTGGACTTCGTTATTTGTATTAGTTTCAGGCACAGGAGGTATTATACTTGCAGCACTGGGCATCATTGGCGAATACCTGGTGCGACTGCTTGCCGGAATTGAGAAGCGCCCGGCATATTTCATCAAAGAAATACTAAAACATGATCGCTAATCCTTTTTTTGTTACCGGCATGTTAAGGTCTGGCACAACATTGCTGCAAAATATATTAGACTCAATACCACAATTAGGTTGCAGCAACCAGCAAATGACGGAGTTGTTTATCCAAACAAAAAGAGATTTCTTGCTCCAAAAAAACCTGCAACCTTATCATATTTTATCCAACTATTTTCCTCCTGTTTCCGAACCTATAGACTTCACCAACTACCTAAACCAACAAGACTTTCAGCATAAATACCTTCAAAATCTAAACCAACATAAAACCGGGAATAAAGAAGTACTTGCAGAAGAATTTATTTCACATTTATCAAAAAAAACTAAAATCATTCTCATTATCCGCAACCCCAAAGATGTGCTTACCAGCCTTCGCTTTGGGAAGTACAAAGAATATACCGGCAAGCACAGACCCCTGCTTTTTGATATCAGAAACTGGAGAAAATCTGTAGCCTTTGCTATTAAAGAAGAAACAAATCCCAACTTTTTATTGGTAAAATATGAAAACCTGGTTTCCAATTTTGAAGCAGAATACAATAGAATACTACAGTTTATATTTGGTCAGAAAGTACACAATATAACTCCGGTTGAAAAAAGCTTTCCAGACAATTCTTCTTTCGGATTATCGAAACAGAAAATTTATACCGGATCGGTCAATAATTTTCTACATTACCTTTCCCCTGACATTCAAAACTCTATTGACTTTTTGTGTTCTCCGGAAATGAAATATCTGGGTTATTCTGTTAAATCGGAGTTGGATATAGATCTGAAAAAAATAGAAGAATTCAAGAATTATAATTATTCAGAGCGGGAAGAATTCCAGGACTTTGATCTGGTAAAAGAGTTGGAACGGGAAAAAATCAGACTAAATTATCAAAATTCAGCAACAAAAATTTCGGGAAATGAAATTAGGGAAAATTTTATATTTGAAGAGGTGTTTTTAACCTTGAAACACTATTAATTTTATCTTACCGGCAAGGTAAACGAGAATACTGCTCCATGTCCGGGTTCAGAATCTACCCAAATTTGCCCGCCCTTGTATTCAACAATCTTCTTCACAATGGCAAGTCCTACACCTGCTCCGGCATTTGGATCTTCTTTTTGCTCACCAATCATATAGAAGATATTAAAAATCTTGTCAAAATACCTTGGGTCTATACCAGCACCATTGTCTTTTACATAAAATGTATGCAACTGATCGTGTGTCTCTAATCCAATTTCTATTTCCCCATGATCCTTATTCATGTATTTTACCGAATTCTCAATCAGGTTAAAGAAAATAGTCTGTATTAATTCTCTTTCAATGTTTAACACCGGTAGGTTATTAGCAATTTTTACTTCAATACCTTCCGATATTTTCAAATCTTCCAATACCTTGGGTAATTCTTTATTAAGATCCACCGAAACTACCTTATCCTCTTCCTGACGAATTCTTGAATATTTCAAGATTCCAATCAGCAATTTATCCATTTCATTGACCTTAATATCAATAAAACGAAGCAATTCTTTCCCATCTTCATCAAACTTATCGCCGTATTCAATTCTTAGTAATTCGGCAATGGATTTAATAGAATTGAACGGAGCTTTCAGGTCATGTGATACCACATAAGCAAAATTATCCAGAGAACGTGTAGTGCGTTCCAGTTCTCTGGATTTATCTTTAAGTTTTTGTTCAAGCGACAAATGCTGATCGCCAATTTTATTGATTAACTTACAGATCTTGCCAGCCTCATTTTCGCCTGAAATATAGGTTCTTTTTACAAAATCTCCCTCCGATAATTTTTGGGCTACCTGCCTCAATCCCTTTACTGGTTTTACATACGTTTTGTATTGCCAAATAACAACCATTAGCAAAGTCAAAACAGTCAAAATCAATAGTACAATTACAAGATTAGTAACCATCAAAAAACTATAATAAGCTTATCAATTCTTTATTACTAAGGCAATAAAAACTGCCGTTTAGTAAATTTTGTTTGTTATAAGAGAATGGTTTTTTGTCCGAATCCAACACAACTCCACCGGCTGCTTCAACAATCGCCTGGCCTGCTGCTGTATCCCATTCCATGGTTGGGCCATGTCTATAATACACATCTGCCTTCCCTTCTGCAATCATACAAAATTTTAGCGAACTACCTTTAGAAACCACATCTGTTACACCCATTTTTTCAAGCAATTCCTTCTCTTCCGGTGTTGAATGCGACTTACTGCCTACTGCTATTAAATTTTGCTTTCTTTTCTGGGTATTCAATGGCTTAATCCCATTTTCATCTTCCTTTATAGCCTCAACACCTATATTGCCATAGTAAAATTCTTTGGTAACCGGTATATAAATAATACCGACCATTGGCTTACCATTTTCAATCAGAGCTATATTTACAGTAAACTGACCATTACGATTTATAAATTCCTTAGTGCCATCCAATGGATCCACACACCAGAATTTAGTCCAATTCTCACGTTCACTATAAGCAATAGTTTTTCCCTCTTCGGACAATACCGGTATTTGAGGAAAAGCCTCAGCCAACATAGTTGAAATTACTATATGCGATTCTTTATCGGCCAAAGTAAGCGGCGAATCATCTGCTTTAAAGTCAGTTATAGTAGAAAAATCTTCACGTTGATACACTTCCATAATCTTCTCTCCGGCCAACAATGCAATTTTTTTCAACGTTGCGTAATCAATTTTTTCCATTTCGTAGTTCTCTTTAAAAAAAGTTGTTTTCAAACTAGTTTGCGACTCTGTAGTGAATAGTCTACTAAACCGCTCAAATTTATAGAAAATAAACAACAGAGTAAGTTTAATTGTTAAATAATACTATTTTTGCAGTTGATATGAATGCAGCAAACAACATACATCCAATATTTGACAAAATCCTCACAAAGGAGCATAAAGAAGAATTACTCAAACAAAAAGGAATTGTTCTATGGATGGTTGGTTTATCAGGTTCTGGAAAAAGTACCCTGGCCAAAGCTCTGGAAAAAGACTTACACCAACAAGGTATTCTGACTCAATTACTTGATGGTGACAATCTAAGAACAGGTATCAATAACAACCTGGGTTTTACTGAAGTTGAAAGAATGGAAAACATTCGCCGCGCAGCCGAGGTTTCCAAGCTTTTTATGAATTGTGGTATTGTGACTATATGCTCACTAATCAGCCCTACTGCTGAAATCCGCAAAATGGCCAAAGAAATTATTGGTGAAGGATACATAGAAGTATTTGTCAATTGTCCCTTGGAGATATGCGAGCAGCGTGATGTAAAAGGACTGTACAAAAAAGTACGTAGCGGCGAGATCAAAAACTTTACCGGTGTTGACTCTCCATTCGAAGCTCCTGCAAGTCCGGATATTGAATTACGCACCGACTTGTCAGATCTTGAAACTTGTCGTCAACAATTACTTGAAAAAGTTACTTATAAAATAAAATACTAACAGGTTAAGGACCTGACTATTTATATTTATTATGGATTATAATTTGACCCATTTAAAACAACTTGAAGCAGAAGCCATATTTGTAATGCGTGAAGTTGTGGCTCAGTGTGAAAAACCGGCCTTATTGTTTTCAGGAGGAAAAGACAGTATAGTAATGGTTAGACTTGCTCAGAAAGCATTCTGGCCTGCTAAACTTCCTTTCCCGTTGGTTCACGTAGATACCGAACATAACTTTCCTGAAACCATAGAATTCAGAGACAAACTTGCAAACCAGCTTGGCGCTCGCCTTATCGTTCGTTCTGTTGCTGATTCCATCAAAAATGGCAGAGCAGTAGAAGAAAAAGGACCAAACCCAAGCCGTAACGGATTGCAAACTATTACCCTTCTAGATACTATTGAAGAGTTTAAGTTTGATGCCTGCTTTGGTGGTGCCAGAAGAGATGAAGAAAAAGCCCGTGCAAAAGAACGATTCTTTTCACACCGTGACGAATTTGGTCAGTGGGATCCTAAAAACCAACGCCCGGAACTTTGGAGCCTATACAACGGTAGAAAACACCAGGGCGAACACTTCAGAATTTTCCCAATTAGTAACTGGACAGAAATGGATGTTTGGCAATATATAGCCATGGAAAAACTTGAAATTCCTACCATCTATTTCTCTCATACCAGAAAGATCGTAAACAGAGGTGGCGTATTATTGGCTGACTCTCCGTTTATAACCCTGATGAAAGGTGAATGCCTGGAAGACAGAATTGTACGTTTCCGTACCGTAGGTGATATGACCTGTACCGGAGCTGTAGAATCTGATGCGGCTGATCTTGAAACCATAATCGAAGAGGTTGCTTCTGCCAGAGTTACTGAAAGAGGTACCAGAACCGATGATAAACGTTCAGAAGCGGCTATGGAAGACCGTAAAAAACAAGGATATTTTTAGTAAAGAAACACGTATAGTTCATCAAACTAATATAGTACTCTTTACAATAATTAACTTTTATACATTACTTTAAATGAAAACTGAAAATAACGGATATCTGGATATGGACCTTCTGCGTTTCACAACCGCAGGAAGCGTTGATGACGGAAAAAGTACTTTGATAGGTCGCCTTCTTTACGATTCAAAGGCCATCTTTCAGGACCAATTGGACGCTATCGAGCAAACCAGCGCCCAACGTGGTGACGGACATGTAAACCTTGCCTTACTTACTGACGGACTAAGATCTGAAAGAGAGCAGGGTATAACCATAGACGTAGCATACAGATACTTTGCTACCCCAAAAAGAAAATTTATCATTGCTGATACCCCGGGACATATACAATATACCCGAAACATGGTTACCGGTGCTTCTACAGCAAACCTGGCAATCATACTGGTAGATGCCAGAAATGGTGTAGTAGAACAAACCTGCAGACACTCATTTATAGCATCTTTGCTTCAAATTAAGCACGTGGTGGTTTGTATAAACAAAATGGACCTTGTAAACTACGACCAGGCTGTTTTTGAAAAAATCAAAAAAGACTACGAAGAGTTCTCATCCAAGCTTAATATTCCTGATATCAAATTTATCCCTATCAGTGCCTTGATGGGCGACAACATTGTTGATCGTTCCCAAAAAATGCCTTGGTATGAAGGTAGCACCTTGCTGTATGCTTTGGAAACCGTACATATTGCTAGCGATATAGATTATGTAAATAGCCGTTTCCCGGTTCAATACGTAATTCGCCCTATGAGCGACGAACACCACGACTTTAGAGGTTATGCAGGAAGAATTGCAGGGGGTGTTTTCAAACCAGGGGACGAAGTAATAGCAATGCCTTCAGGATTCTCTACCAAAATCAAAACCATCGAAACCATGGATGGTAAATTGGATGAGGCTTTTGCTCCTATGTCTGTAACCATGACGCTGGAAGACGAAATTGATATAAGCCGTGGAGATATGATTGTAAAACCGAACAATCAACCAAATGCAACTCAAGATGTTGAGGTTATGATCTCCTGGTTGCACGAAAAACCTTTGCAGGCAAATGGCAAGTATATACTTAAACATACCAGCAAAGAGTGCAGATGTATTGTAAAAGACATTCGTTACAAAATGAATATCAATACCCTACACAGAATAGAAGATGATAAAAATATTGGATTAAATGATATTGGACGTATTTTACTACGTACTACCAGTCCTTTATTCTGCGACAGTTACAACAAAAACAGAACCACCGGCAGTTTGATACTGATTGATGAGTTCTCCAACGAAACCGTTGGTGCTTGTATGATTATCTGATAACAAAAAGTAATTTTTTATAAAAAACCTGAGCATAATTGTTCAGGTTTTTTTTTGACTATTAGTCCAGGCTACTATTATTCTCTATATCCCACATATATTCCAGATCTAAGCATCAACTCAAAGCTAAAAAACACAAAGATTAGGTATGTTAAATTTTAGTTAACATTCTATGAAAACAAATTTTTAATCTATATTTAAAGACTTTTTACATATAAACTAAAAATATAGTTATACAGGTCTGGCAAGAATAATCACACCCTAAAACTACTAAAATTTTTAAAATTGACTTTTGATGAATTCTTATTTACTCGGCGAAGAGGTAAACCCACATTCAATTTCAGAATCAGGAACAACGTATAGTATCGATGTGTCAAATTTTAAAGCCGGTATATATTTAATCCAATAAATCACACCCAACGGTATTAATAGTCATAAATTTATTAAACAATAAAACTTAATACTCCCTAGGTTTCCAAATTCAGGGAGTAATTTTTAATCTTTAAATATCAATTCTATGAAATCCTATTTCAATATCATTTTCTCTTTATTCTTATTATTTTCTCTTTATTCCTGTGGTTGTAAAGACAAGTTTAACCCGATCAGGGAGGAAGAAAAAAAATGGATTCCCTATAAAGATGGGGAAAAAATACAATTTCTGGTAAATAACAAAGATACTGTTGAATACTCTGTTGAAGTAATTACTAGTAGAGAAAATATGTCACCCACGAGTTATGGTTCAACCAAAAATTGTTCAGATGAAATAGAAAGAATGATAGTGAATATTAGAAATCCTTCTGCAGATTTTAGTTATTTCCCTTATTCAATAGATTATTTCGAACATCAAATATTTTCTAACTTAAGCTCAAAAACAAGTTGTACTCTTTATTTTGGTGCTACCATATCAAGCTTAGAACCCGATTCCAATATGATAATACACGGCATTTCATATCCTGTATACAATTTTTTATATAATAACAATCAATATTACCCTTACCTCCAAAAAGTCACCTTCTCCAAAGACTTAGGTTATTTATATGTCAGAGACACCGCCGGAAATTTTATTACCTATCTGAATAAAATTCCGTAATTGGCGATTAACAAAGTTTACATTCCCCATACAATAAAAAAGGCTGACCCATTTTCATGAGCCAGCCATTTTTTATTTCTTAAAATTAAGTTACTATTTCTTAATCACAGATTTTACCAAATAAGCTGATTCAGACTGTATTTGAATAATGTACATACCTTTAGTCAAGTCTGTCATTTCAATATTTACAGAATCTTCATTGTTAGATTCAAATACCACTTTCCCTACCATATCTACCATTTTCAACGCTTTACTTCCGCTAATCTTAGAAAGGTCAACAAATAGTCTATCTGTAAATGGATTTGGATAAATTTCAACATTGTCTTTTAAATACTGATTGCTGTTGGTTGCTGTAATAGATGTCACGTTTACATCCATATCATCAGTAGCAGAAGTACAAGGACTAGTGCCGGTTACTGTATAGCTGAAGTTATATTTGCCTATTACGGATAAACCACTGGCTGTTACTGTTGCAGAATTCGCATTTGGACTAAATGTAACTGTAGCACCATCCGGACCGGATACAAGTTTCCATGTACCAACGGCAGTACCATTTCCTTTTAAATCAGCACTAGAGCCTAAGGTAAGATTCATATCGGTACCGGCATCCGCAATTGGAGCACCAATTACAATAGCATTTATAACTGTCCTAGGCCCCTCGCAGGTAGACGAACCCGGTACAGATTGGCTTACATAATAAGGCGTTTTACCAACTGTTGAAGTTGATGGTTTAGGAGCTACCGTACTGGCTGTACCACCAGTTGGGCCTGTATACCACTTTAATGTCAGACCCGTAATACCAGTTGCAGTTAATGCAGTAGAGGTTGCATTTTCGCAATAGGTTTTGTCGGTAACAGTAACAGCAGTTGGTGTAGTACAGAAATTTGCACCAAGCCCCGGGTCACCCAGTGATAGGCCAGAGAATATAATTTTTTGATTAGAAAATGCTTTCGGAGCGTATGCAGGTGTACCTGTTGGACCGGTATCCTCTTTATTTAATGGAATAATGATTACCTCTGTAACCTGAGTGTAGTCAAACGTATTGGTAAAACTTACTTCTACAGCATTCTTAAAATCAAATACAAAGTTTGAAGGAACAGCACCAGGAACTAAAGAAGTATAGTTGGGTGCTATATGATTTTTACTAAAACCAATATCATATTTCCATGAGTTTGCTGGCTGGTCTGTAGCTGCCTTTTGTTCGTAAACCAGGGTCTTACCATTGATATCTTTTAGTTGAAATTTTAGATCAAGTGTAGTTATATTAGATGCAGGTGTACTAACTGTAAGTTTCAAAACTGCATTATTGCTTAAGTTCAATGTATTTTTAGTCTTAACGCCATTTTTACAATAATCACCAAAACTAAAACCAAAAACCCCATAAGCATTCTGAGCTTGTGATAAAGTATAGGTGATATTACTATTTACACTGTCTCGAACATACGAAGCTGCGAATGGAGTTGCAGCATCTTTATCTTCCCACCAATAAATTCCCACAACAGCAGCATCTTTCGCTGTAGCGCAGTTTGTACCATTTACACCACCGGTTAATTCAGTATATTGCGTTGTAGAATTAAATTGGTCTGTAATACCTGTAGTGGAAATATCCGAGCTACCAACTATGCTAATATTGTAAAAAGGAGATTCTGCAATCAAATTACCATTACTATCATAAGTCTTCGCTGTGATATCATGACCACCCTGCATAGCTGAAGTTGCGGTAAAGCTGATACTATAAGGACTAGAGTTAGCGAACCCTAAAGAAATACCATTTCTAAAGAATTCTACTTTATTAATAGTTCCATTTGCAACAGTTGTAGTTGCATTCACTGTAACTGTTTCCCCAACTTTATATTGAGTTTTAGCACCGGCAAACGATAGAGTTATAGAGCCTGTTGTAACTACAACATTACATTTTCCTTTAATATAATTTCTTACAAGATTTCCAGATGATGTCAACTGACTGGTAGACCATCCGCTAACAGCAGAAATACCAGGTAAAATAGCGGCTGATGTTTCGTTTTTATTAGTAACAGACCAGTTACAAGAACCGATTTGTTTTGATTCCAGAAAATCCCACCATGCTTTTGATTCATTCGCATCAAAATTACCATTACCTGATTGATGAACAGTGCCATATTCAGTCGCAAAAATAGCTACTCCTTTGCTTAAGGCGGCATTTACCTTATCTCTTAATGGCTGTCTGTGTTCATTGGTACCACCAGCATAATAATGAAGGGTATAAGCAATGTTAGTACCTGTAACCTGGTCATTTGCGGCTTCATCTACATCCTGACTCCAGCTTCTGGTTCCACAAATAATGATGTTGTCAGGATCTTTTGCTCTGATAGTTTGAATTAGCTCATTATGATATGGTTTAATAGTGCCACTCCAACTTGTATTATTAAGAGGCTCATTATATGGTTCATAAAGTATATTTGCTTTACTTCCATATGCTGTTGCGATATCGGTAAAGAATTGTTTAGCCTGAGACTTATAGCTTTCCGCATAATGCGTATGGTAATCTACAATTACATATAATCCATTGGCAATGCAGGCATCAATTACTGCCTTAACTTTTAGATATTCAGAATTATTGGTACCAGGACCGTCTATGTATTTAGATCCATTAGCTCCATCTACCTGCAATGGAACCCTTATAATATCTACACACCAGTCATCGCGAAGCCATTTAATGGTTTGGGCATTATAATAAGGAGCACCTTCAGGGTATCCGCTCCAGAATAAAGACATACCTCTAAGTACTACCGGATTGCCGTTTTTGTCGGAAACCTTTCCGTTTTTAATTTGCAATTGGCCGTATTTTTCAACGGGTGTTTGTGCATTTGCAGTTATAAAACTACAAAACACCATAACCAATGCCATAAGCAGGTTTTTAGGTAAAAATTGATTCATGTTACATTATTTAATTTAGGTTAAAAAAAGAATTTCTTGAATTTAACTTTACACTCAATCTGTGCAAGATAATACTAAAAAGCCTAAAAATAATTCTAAAACGTGTGAAATGTTTTAAAAAAAACTTTGATTAGATTAAATCAACCTAAAATAAATCCTATTAACACAAAAAAAGACTGCCTTTTTGAGGCAGTCTTTCTACTAGCAAAATTTACTTACTTATTACTTCTTCATCACAGATTTTACAACACTACCTAACTCAGTCTGAATCTGGATCAGGTACATTCCCTGAGAAAGATTGTTCATATCTACTGATATCAAATCTACATTAGACTGCTCTGCTACTACCCTTCCCATCATATCTACAACTTTTACGGATTTAGTACCCGATATTTTGCTCATATTAATATTAAGATTATTAGATACCGGGTTTGGAAATATCTCAATCATTCTGTCTATTAAAATATCACTTGTACCATTAGGTGTACCTGTAACCGAAATCACCACATTGTCAACCGATACACATGTACCTGACCCTACGGTATAACTAAAGGTATAATCACCGGCTTTTGAAAGCCCAGCCGCTGTAACCGAAGCAGTATTAGCTGATGGGCTAAAGGAAACATTTGCTCCGGATGGACCACTAACTAATTTCCAGGTACCCACCTGATCTCCTGTTCCAGATAAACCAGTAGAAGTAGCATTGCCTATATTTTTGTCAGAACCGGCATTAGAAGTGGGAGGGTTCGTTACCGAAACATTTACTACCGATCTTGGACTCTCGCAAGATGCTGAACCAGGAACTGCCTGGCTAACATAATACTTTGTAGTACCTACCGTTGCTGTTGATGGCTTCGGTGCTGAAGGTGCAGCAGTACCATTAGTAGCAGTTGTATACCATTTCAATGTCAAACCAGCTGTACCGGTTGCTGTAAGAGCTGTTGCAGTTGCATTCTGGCAATAGGTTTTGTCAGTAGCAGTTGGAGCTTTAGGAGTAGTACAGAAATTAACACCCAAATCAGGATTACCGAGAGTCAATCCAGAGAAAATAATTTTCTGGTTGGTAAAGGCATTTGGTATATAACCTCCAGCTTGTCCATTATTCTTGCTATTTACCGGAAGCATAATAATTTCTGCAACCTGTGTAAAATCAAATCCATCATAATTGGTAGTAATACCTGAAGGATAATTTGTACTGGTAATAGCAACAGCATCCTTGAAATTAAAGGTAAAGTTGGAAGTTGTATTTGGTGTTAAGGAAACGTAATCAGGTGCAGTATGATCTTTACTGTATCCTATATCATGTTTATACCATTCAGGGCCACTATTTACAACAGTTTTGTTAAACGCTAAAACCTTTCCATAAACATCTTTCATCTGAAATTTAAGATCCAGAGTTTCTGTATTAGTTGCAGGAGTATTAACAGTAATACCAAATACCGCATTATCCTTCAGATTCATAGTATATTTCTTTTTTGATGTACCATCACAGTATTCGCCAAAACTAAATCCAAACACGCCATATCCACCAGCTGCCTGAGATAATAAATATTCCAATTTACCATTACCTGTTCTGGTTAACTCTGCCTTAAAAGGAGTTGAAGCAACTCTATCTTCCCACCAGTATATACCCACTGCAGCAGCAGCCGTTGCCGTAGCACAATTTGTACCTGTAACTGCACCGGTTAACTCAGAAAACTGCGTAGTACTTTCAAACTGATCAGTCACACCCGTAGTAGAAATATCTGAAGCACCAACTATACTTATATTATATATGGGAGACTCAGCAATTACATTTCCACTGGCATCATAGGACACAGCAGTTATATCATGCCCACCCTGCAAAACAGCAGTAGCAAGAAAACTTGTGCTATATGCGCTGGAGTTGTCTGTACTGATTAAATTGCCATTTCTAAAAAACTCTACTTTACTGATAGTACCATTGGCAACAGTTGCAGTAGCATTGATGGTTACGGTCTCGCCTACACTGTACTGAGTCTTATTTCCAGCAAAGGCCAACGTTAAAGATCCGGTAGCAACTACTACATTGCATTTACTTTTAATATAATTCTTAACCAATTTACCTGAAGCTGTTAATTGATTATCTGTCCAACCACTCTTAGCTGATGTACCTGTAATGGCAGATGCAGTTTCAGATTTGTTGGTTACAGACCAGTTGCAAGAACCAATTTTATTGGATTCCAGATAATTCCACCAGGTTTGAGATTCGGTAGGATTATATCCACCATTACCACTTGCATCACATGTACCATATTCGGTTACAAATAAAGCAACTCCATTATTTAAGGCTGTAGTAGCCTTTTGTCTGTACCAATCTTTATGAGAGTTAGCATAATAATGAAGTGTATAAGCAATATTAGTACCTGTAACTTTATTGTTTGATGCTTCATCAACATCTTGAGACCAATTCTTTGTACCGCAAATAATAATATTATCAGGGTCTTTCTTTCTAATTTCCGTAACTATTTCATTGTGATATGGCTTAATTACGCTATTCCAATCTTGCTGCAACGGCTCGTTATAAGGCTCATACAATACATTTGGTGTATTGCCATATGCTGTAGCTATATCCGTGAAGAACTTTTTAGCCTCGGTCTTATAATTTTCGGCATAGTGCGTGTGAAAATCTACAATAACATAAAGTCCATTAGCAATACATGCATCAATCACAGTTTTAACCTGATTGTATGCATAAGTTGGATTTGACACATAGGTTTTTCCGTTTTCGCCTTGTTCCACTGCCATTGGTACCCTAACAATGTCTACACACCAATCATTTCTAAGCCATTGAATTGTGCTGGCATCATAATACGGCGCTCCTTCAGAATATCCACTCCAAAACAAGGACATACCTCTCAATACTACAGGATTTCCATTTTTGTCAGAGACTTTTCCGTTTTTGATTTGTAATTGGCCGTATTTGGCAACCGGGGTTTGGGCATTTGCAGTCATCAAACTACAAATCATTATTACCAATGCCAAAAGCATTTTTTTGGGTAAGATTTGATTCATGGGGTGGTAAAATTTGGTTATTGCGAGATTAATTTAACTGAAGTTCAAACACTCAATATTTGCAATATAATACCAAAAAGCCTAAAAATAATTCTAAATCAGGCAAAATATTCAAAAAAAATCTACAATTATCCCAATATCAACTAAATAAAATCCTGTTTGCTATTTTCTGGATCATCGATATTCGCAACTCCAAAAGGTGTCAAAAGTACAGTTCATAACTTATTAAGAAGCATAAACTCAGTTCCCATTAAAACATCAAAAACAAAAAGCCGGCAAGAAATTAACCTTACCGGCCTATCAAAATTCAACTAAATTCAAACTAAACCTAAACCAACAACTTCAACTATTCAACCCTTTCATATATCTAACCTGCAAAGTTCAACCATTGTTTTTTTAATAGGTGGAAATCCTGCTAAAAGATCAGATATTTGCCACATGTTTATCCAAAGCAAACTTCCCCAAACAGGCACTACCATTTTTACAGTAATGTCGCAACTTGCTCAACAGCACAATGCTATCAACCTTGCGCAGGGATTTCCTGATTTTTCATGCTCTCAGCAACTACTGGAACTGGCCAAAAAATATTTGCAAAAAGGTTGGAATCAATACGCCCCCATGACCGGTGTTATGGCACTAAGAGAACAAATTGCTGAAAAAACACAGTTGCTTTATGGTTTCAAACCATCCGCAGACACCGATATTACCATTACCTGCGGTGCTACTGAAGCTTGCTACACGGCCATAACATCTTTTGTAAACCCTGGTGATGAGGTTATTGTATTCGAACCTGCCTTCGATAGTTATGTTCCGGCAATAAAGCTTTCAGGCGGTATACCTGTTTTTGTTGAGCTCAAATACCCGGACTTTCAGATTCCCTGGCAAGAAGTTGAGGCTAAAATAACTGCCAAAACAAGAATGATTATCATTAATTCTCCGCACAATCCAACCGGTAGTGTGATTTCTGCCAAAGACATTCTACAACTTGAAAAACTAACCCAGAATACCAATATCATTATATTAAGTGACGAAGTATATGAACATATGGTTTTTGATGGCGCAACCCATTTTAGCCTGTTAAAGTCTGAGGCACTGCGTGAACGTACATTGGTCGTGTATTCTTTCGGTAAAACCTTTCATGTAACCGGCTGGCGTATTGGCTACTGTATAGCCAATCAAACATTGACCAAAGAATTCAGAATAGTGCATCAATATAATACCTTCTGTGCACCTACTCCATTTCAACTGGCCATTGCAGACTTTTTAACCAACCAACAGGAATATCTTTCATTATCTGATTTTTATCAGACTAAAAGAGATTATTTCCTTCAACTTATGTCTGCATCCAACTTTATAGCAGTACCTTCGGCAGGAACCTATTTTCAGTTATTTTCCTACAAAAATATATCGGATAAATCGGATCGTGAAATGGCTCTTTGGCTAACCAGAGAAGTTGGGGTTGCCGCTATACCGGTTTCTGTTTTTTATCATTCAGATTTGGACCAGAAAATTGTTCGTTTTTGCTTTGCCAAAGAAAATCTTACCCTGGAAAATGCCGCCCAAAAATTATGCAGGATTTAACCATCACACTTATGCAGTCAGATTTGTATTGGGAAAATCCCGGTGCCAATTTGGCTATGTTTGAAGAAAAAATCTGGCAAATCAACCAGTCTACCGATCTGATTATTCTGCCCGAAATGTTTACCACCGGGTTTTCCATGAATCCTGAACCACTTGCCGAGCCAATGAACTTCACAACCTTCAAATGGATGAAACAAATGGCCAACCAAACCGGAGCAGTACTAACCGGGAGTTATATAGTAAAAGAAAAAGGCTTATACTACAACAGACTTTTGTGGATGCAACCTGACGGGCAATTTGATTTTTACGACAAGCGTCACTTGTTTAGCATGGCGGGAGAAAATCAATTTTATACTGCCGGAAAAACGCAACTTATCAAACAAATAAAGGGCTGGAAGATAACCGGGTTTATCTGCTACGACCTTCGCTTTCCGGTTTGGTCACGCAACTTAAACAATCAATATGATTTGGCACTTTATGTTGCCAACTGGCCGGCTGCCCGAGCGCATGCATGGAAAAGCCTGTTACCGTCCAGAGCTATTGAAAATCTGTGTTATATTGCCGCTGTCAATCGCACAGGTATTGATGGTAATAATCTAACCTATCAAGGTGATTCAGGAATTTTTGATTTTCTTGGCAACGAAGTTGTTTGTTTGAAAGACTTGCAAACTGCCCGGAGCCATACCCTGAATTATCAAAATTTAGTGGATTTTAGAAATAAATTCCCGGCCAATCTAGATGCTGACCATTTTGAAATAAATTTCTGATGAAAGAATTTTACTTTTATATTTTAAAATAGAAAAATTCTATTTTTACACCTGAATTGGAAAGTATTTTTATTTATTACTTTGCACTACATAAACCATAATCGAAAACAAAAAAACAATGAAAAGAATCATTTTACTTGCAACGCTGTTAGTTACAGTTTCGTTCTCTTCTTTTTCTCAGGAGTTTGAGGGCAAAGGAGATGTGTATTTAAACGTTGGTATAGGACTTTTAGACAATCAGGGCAAAGGGTATGACTACCACGGAATAAGCAAGGTAGAACTACCTGCTTTTAATCTTAGTCTTGATTTTGGAATCCATAAGTGGATCACTGTAGGTCCTTATTTTGGGTTACAGACCAGATCTTTCAAATCTGACTATTATGACAGATGGGATGGTTCTCCAAGCCGTCATATCAAAGGTACAGATTTAAGAATCAGAGAAACATGGCTTAACTTTGGTGGTAGAGGTCTCTTTATGGTTACTCCATTCTTAAATGAAGTAGCAAACACCAATCTACCTGAGAATCTTCACTTATACGCCGGTATCCTGTTGGGTCTGGAATATTACCACAAAAATGTAAGATACAACGACCGTGGTGAAGTAAGTTACAGCCACAACAATGTTGCAGGATCAGCAGCTCTTTTGGCAGCAGGAGCCCGATACATGTTCTCTCCTGGCTTTGGGGCATATTTGGAATTATATCCAATTGGCCATTCCAGTGTAATTAATACCGGTCTTTCATTCAAATTCTAAGATAAGTAGGTATTTTGAGAAAGTTCTTAACCGGTATTCTGTTTTTAATTGCAACCATTTCCAACTCCGCTCAGGCACAGGAGTTTGAAAAAGGAAATGTTGCCATTCAGCTTGGGTTTACCCTGTCTGATTACAACAATTATAACAGAATAAGTTCTATTATTTTCCCGCTCTATGCAACGGCCGAATATGCCGTTCATAACTATTTATCAGTCGGTTTGATGGCACATTACTTTACCAAAACCTACAGCAAAAGCGGCGAGGAATATAATAGCTCAATACCTGGTTATGAATATGCCATGCATTGGCGTATAAGTCAAAACTATTTGAGTATAGGTCCAAGAGTTGCATTTCTTTTTACGCCTTTTCTGAATGAAGTTGCCAACACCTCAATTCCGGACAAGTTACATTTGTTAGCCGGAGTGCAGTTTGGTCTGGATTATCTAAAAAGCACAAAGGAAAATGAATACAAGGACTATCCAACCTACAGCAACACCTCTTCATTTGGTGGGCCTTTTATTGGATGCAGATATATGTTTTCTGACTATGTTGGTGCTTTTGCAGAACTGGGAATTGGCTGGACAGGGCATAGAAACAATACGCACTTTGCTGCTACCGGCCTGGCATTCAACTTTTAGAATTCATTTATACCATAGTAAAAGGGAGCCACAAAGCTCCCTTTTTTTATTCCAATTCTGATTTCATAATTAACAATATTCAACCAAACTGAGTTGCTTATGGAAAGGAATATGTACAATGAAATTTGGATTTCTCCTCACTATTTGGATATTAATAGTTATACAGTCGCTCTCGTTGGGGCAAAGAACTGTACAAACCTATCCCAATGTAGTGCAAAAAGGAGATTTTCTAATTAATACAGGTATATCGATAGGCCACTTCAAAACCGGACGATATCCTTTCGCTTATCGCACCGGAGTAATTCCCGAACTTTCACTTTCTGCCGAATATGCACTCAATGACGAGCTAAGTATCGGACCAATAGCCTCGCATTATATCAGATCTTACAAATTTGACAACGGCCAGGATACCTATATTTTCAAATCCAATCGCTACTTTGTTGGTGCCAGAGCTTCATACCACTTCGGGAAATTTTTGGAGAAAAACCTACTTTCCAATTTTGACAGTGAAGTAATGGACCTATATCTAACACTCGGTGCGGGATACAAAGGCACCTATTTTCTTGATAGCAAAGCACAAAAAGGCGGCAATGGTGTTATTACCGGAATAGCACTATTAGGTATGCGATATATGTTTCTGGAAAATTTTGGCCTTTTTGCTGAAGGAGGCTATGGACCTTTTGCTGTTTTTACTTTTGGACTTGCAATGCGTTTCTAACAAACTGTTTTTTTATCTCCTCATTCATATCAGCACAATATTGATCATTCAAAATCTTACTCCAACGACTGCTAAGAGTATTATTTACCAAATCCAGCACAAAAATTTTTTTCTTATTGCTCATTACCCATTCACTCATACTATGCAAATTCTTTAAATCTGCATGCTCATCTCCACTTAGTATTAGCAATACCCGTTCAGCCTCAGCAGCTGCATTCAGAATATACTTCATCAAGTTTCTATCAGAATATTGATCTACACCCATAAAAAGTAATTTCGAGTCTAATGAAGCTGCAAAATCCCGATAAGGCAATTCAAACGTATATTGGTCAATTTTACCTATCATCTGAAAATTTATTACTGCATTCATAGTAAATCAAAACCTCTGTTCGTAATTTTCTGTTTGTATATCAATACTAAGGAAAACTTTTTCAATGAATATAGAATCTCTGTATAAAATTTTTAAAACTTCAACCGGAGTTTGTACCGATACCAGACAAATTACCGAAGGAGTTATTTTTTTTTCGCTCAAAGGAGCCAATTTTAACGGTAACAAATTTGCAGAATCTGCCCTGGAGAGCGGAGCAGCCTATGCCATAGTGGACGAGCAGGAATTTCAGACCAACGATCGTTGTATACTGGTGGATGATTGCCTCAAAACTTTACAGCACTTGGCAAACTACCACCGCAGACAGTTTGATATTCCTTTTATAGCCATTACCGGTTCTAACGGAAAAACTACTTCCAAAGAGTTGATTAATATCGTTCTGGCAGCCAAGTATAAAACCTATGCTACCAAAGGCAACTTAAACAACCATATCGGTATACCGCTTACAATCCTTGCTATTAAACCGGATGCTGAAATAGCTATAATCGAAATGGGAGCCAATCACCAAAAGGAAATAGAAGGTTATTGCCTAATTGCCGAACCCACCCACGGTATTATAACCAATGTAGGCAAAGCTCATCTGGATGGGTTTGGCGGTTTTGAAGGTGTAAAAAAAGGCAAAGGTGAGTTATACCAATACCTCAAATCTTCCGGTGGAAAGGTTTTTATTAACTCAGCAAACGCTATTCTAAAAGAAATGAACCCGTTAGAAGATGCAATAACCTACCCGGGCGAAAACGATTATTATACTTGTACGCTTATAGACACCAATCCATTTATCCGTTTTAAAGCAGAAAATGGAGAGGTAGTAAATACCCAACTAATAGGTTCTTACAATTTTGACAATATTGCTGCTGCACTTTGTATAGGCAAATATTTTCAAGTACCGGAGAAATTAGCCAATACAGCTATTGCCAACTATGTTTCGGACAACAACCGTAGTCAAATAGTAAACAAAGGTAGCAATACCATAATACTAGATGCCTACAATGCAAACCCTTCCAGCATGAGCGCTGCCATTGACAACTTTGCCAAACTGGAAGGAACAAATAAAGTGGTCATCCTGGGCGATATGTTTGAACTTGGCCCCGAGTCTGAACCTGAACATCAAAAACTTGGTCAATCGGTCAGTGAAAAGAACTTCGCCACCAATATTTTTTGTGGTGTGCACATGCAATATGCTGCCAATACATGCAACAATGCATTGTATTTTACGACCAGAGCAGAGCTGGAAAAACACCTTCAACACAACCGATACAACAATTCCAAAATTCTGGTAAAAGGCAGCAGAGGTATGGGATTGGAAAAAATTGTAGACTTACTTACTGATTAGACTCAAGTATTAGCCTTCGGTAAAAGGCTATACTTTTTTTGTAGTTTTCTGTACCTATTCGTTCATTGATTCCATGTAATCTTTTCAAATCTTCATTGGCATACGCAGCCGGGTGAAATCTATATATATTGTCGGCTATTTCGATAAAATTTTTGCTATCAGTCAGTGCTACCAAAAGAAATGGTGCAGAAACAGTTTGTGGAAATACTGCTTTTATACTTTTCTGAATAGCAAAAAACCCCTTGCTGTCTGTATTCGAAACCGGCGAAGCAGACTGATAACTTAGTACTTCGAAAACAACTGAGGTGTCATTGACTATATTGGTCAATTTACTTACCACATCTCTATCTGTCATACCGGGCATCAATCTCAAATTGCCAATTGCTGTAGCTTCCGAGGGTAAAACATTTTCTTTTGCACTACCTTTAAGCATAGTAAAAGCCAGTGTGGTACGTAAACTTGCATTACTGGATGGCCTGGCACTCATTTGCCCGATTATAATATCAGAAAAAAGCCAGGTATTGTTAAAAATTAACTTGTATGGCAAATCCATTTCCGGCGCTGCATAGTCAAACAAATTTTTAACAGGACCTTCTATTTTGGCAGAAAAAGGTGCGTTGTTGATCTTTTCAATAGCCGTAGCCAGTTTGGTAACGGCTGTCTCCGCGCCTGGCATTGAGCTGTGCCCACCCTCGCCTCGTGCAGTCATTCGAATATTCATATAGCCCTTTTCCGCTATTCCAATTAATGCTAAAGGCTGATTAAGACCCGGAAGGGCATTTTCCAACATCAAACCACCTTCGTCCAATACATATTCCAATTGCACATTCCTTTTCTTCAACTCAGCCGCTATTGAAGCAGCACCTATACCCTCACCACTCTCTTCATCATGACCGAAGGCCAAATAGATTGTTCTTTCGGGCGTATAATTTTCATTGAGTAAAATCTCTACTGCTTCCAACAAACCCATTACTCCACTTTTAATATCCAAGGTACCCCTGCCGTATATAAAACCATCTTGCACACTTCCCGAAAAAGGATGAGCCTCCCATTGCAAACTATCCTCTGCAGGTACTACGTCCTGATGAGCCATTAACAAGATAGGTTTAAGATTTTGGTTGCTACCTTTCCAAGTATATAAAAGACTTAATCCGAAAGACTCTTTAATCAAATGTTTAGAAACGTTCGGAAAACAGGAATCTATAAATGTCTGAAACTTTACAAACTCCATAGTATCGCGATTGGCAGGTATGGCAGGGGCTATGGTTTTGAAGGTTATAGCACTGGAAAGTCTATCAATACTTGCATCTGAAACCTGATATTGATCCGGCGTTGAGGAAACCTGTTTAGACTTTGCGGAATAGGTATTTAGCGTTACCAAGGCTAAAAGAGCCAAAATAAGTACTACTACAACAATCAGAATTTTTCTAAACCATTTCATACATTTATTTCTTAAGAAGCTTTGCCTTTGTGTTCGCTTTGGAAAAATAAGTAAATTTGCAGCCTTCAACCAAAAGGTCTCCTTCAAATTGCATACTACATGAAATATCGTTTACTAACGCTGGAAGAACTTAAAGAGCTTGAACCGGAATTTGTTCGTTTTCTTGCTTCCAACCAAATTACTGCCGACGATTGGGTAGCCATCAAAACAAATAACACCACAAAAGTTGATGAGCTGGTTGAACTATTTTCTGATATTGTGCTCGAAAAAGTACTTTCAAAAGTAAAGTACGCAGAACAACGAAGTTCAGACAGTTTGTTACTATTTAATTTCACCGACGACAAAATATTACTTGCCGGACTAAGCACGCAAAAAGATTCTGATATTGATTTTACCCAACAGGAATGTATAGCCAAAATTGCTGCAAATCCAACCAACTTTTCGGGTCAAATCAACTATTTCAAATCTGAAAAAACCTACATCAAATCCCGGGAAGAAGAAATCTTTGCCATACTTTCTGCAGGAGGTTTAATTACCGACGAAAAATTATTCAACACCATGTCAGGTATATAAAAAAAGAGGCCGAAGCCTCTTTTTACTAATTATTTTACCAGTTTCTTATACTTTATTCTGGTTGGATCTGCATCACCAAGCCTTTTCTTTCTATTCTCTTCATAATCGGAGAAATTACCTTCAAAGAAATACACCTGTGAATCCCCCTCAAAAGCCAGAATATGCGTGGCAACTCTGTCCAGAAACCACCTGTCGTGACTGATAATTACAGCACAACCTGCAAAGTTTTCCAGAGCTTCTTCCAATGCTCTCATGGTATTTACATCAAGATCATTGGTAGGTTCATCCAGCAATAATAGATTTGCTCCTGACTTCAAGGTCAGAGCAAGATTTAGTCTGTTGCGTTCACCACCAGAAAGCACAGCCACTTTCTTTTCCTGATCAGAACCTGAAAAGTTAAACTTGCTTACATAAGCTCGTGCGTTTACCTGTTTACCTCCAACTTGTATCAGGTCTGTACCGCCGGAAATAGTCTGAAAAACGGATTTTTCAGGATCCAGATTGGCATGTTCCTGATCCAGGTACGCAGACACTACAGTATCACCAACTTCAAAAGTACCGGTATCAGCAGTTTCCTGACCTGTAATTAGCCTGAATAGTGTAGTTTTACCTGCACCGTTAGGACCAATTATTCCTACTATACCACCCTGAGGAAGGTTAAAATTGAGGTTTTCATACAAAAGCTTATCGCCAAATGCTTTGGAAACATTGCTGGCTTCAATAACCTTAGCACCCAGTCTTGGCCCAGGCGGTATAAACAGTTCCAGTTTTTCTTCCTTCTGTCTTGCTTCTTCGCCCAATAACTTTTCGTAGGAACTAATTCTGGCTTTTCCTTTAGCCTGTCTGGCTTTTGGAGCCATACGAATCCACTCAAGCTCACGCTGTAGCGTTTTTTGTCTTTTTGATTCAGTTTTCTCTTCCTGAGCAAGTCTGTTTTGTTTCTGATCCAACCAGGAAGAATAATTACCTTTCCAAGGGATACCTTCGCCTCTGTCTAATTCTAAAATCCATCCGGCTACATTATCCAAGAAATATCTGTCGTGGGTTACGGCAATTACAGTACCCGGATACTGTTGCAAATGCAACTCCAACCAATGCACAGATTCTGCATCCAAATGGTTGGTAGGCTCATCAAGTAACAATACATCAGGCTGTTGCAATAGCAGACGACAAAGAGCAACTCGGCGTTTTTCACCACCCGATAGATTTTTTACCATAGCGTCACCAGGAGGACATCTAAGAGCATCCATAGCTCTATCAAGTTTACTATCAAGCTCCCAGGCATTATGATTATCAAGTTTTTCCTGCACTTCACCTTGTCTATCGATAAGCTTTGTCATCTCATCATCCGACATAGGCTCGGCAAACTTTAGGTTTATTTCTTCAAATTCTTTCAGAAGGCTTACTACTTCCTGCACTCCCTCTTCTACTATTTCCTTAACTGTCTTGGAAGGATCAAGTTGTGGCTCTTGCTCTAGCATTCCAACAGAGTATCCCGGGGAGAAAACTACTTCACCTTGATAGTTTTTATCTAAACCGGCAATAATTTTCAGTAGGGATGATTTTCCGGAACCATTAAGACCCAAAACACCAATTTTGGCTCCATAAAAAAATGATAGATATATATTCTTTAATACCTGTTTGCTTGGAGGGTGAATTTTATTCACTCCGGCCATTGAAAAAATTATAGTTTCTCCACTCATGAATTTTACTTTATTTCAGAATACAAATATGACCCAAAAATACGTAATTAGTTTGTGCCATTAATCAAAAAATACACAGCAAATAATAACTTTTTCAGACTTTATGTAGTACTTTATAAACTTCTATGGTTGAACAATTTTTCATTTATAGATACAAACTCAGGCGCATCAAAGCAACCATCCATTGGTTTTCACGTTGTGCGAATAATAAAAAAATATATTACATGAAAAAAATGTGTTTGTATTGTTATTTAAAATTTTATTTTTGCGGAACGAATAAACCTGTTTACTATGTACTGGACACTAGAATTAGCCTCATACCTTGAAGATGCACCTTGGCCTGCTACCAAAGACGAATTGATTGATTTCTCAATTCGTACCGGTGCGCCTATGGAAGTTGTTGAAAACCTACAAGAGCTGGAAGACGACGGTCAGCCTTATGAAAGTATCGAAGAAATTTGGCCGGATTATCCTACCAAAGATGATTTCTTCTTCAACGAAGACGAATATTAATATCTATCTGAATTGTCAGTTTTAGAAATCAGATCATTAACCATTCGTGTAAACGATAAGGATCTGATTTCTAATTTTTCTGCCTGTATAGACAAACCTGCTTTTGTAGCCATTCTGGGACACAATGGAATAGGTAAATCTACATTTCTGAAAGCCCTGAATAAACAAATAAGCTATAAGGGCAAGATCCTTATCAATCAAACTGATATACAGACTATTTCTGAATCAAATTTAAGTCAGTTTGTATCCTACCTGCAACAAAAAAATCCCGTATTTTTTGAAATTACAACCTTAGAACTTGTTGTAATGGGGCGTTTTCGATACAAAAAATTCTTAGATACTTATTCCTCTTCCGACTATGAGCTTGCCAGCCAGGCTATGGAACAATTGGGTATTCTACATTTAGCAACTAAAAACTTCAGCAACCTTTCCGGTGGAGAACAACAATTGGTTTGGATTGCTCAGATGCTTTTGCAGGATACTGATATTTGGATGCTTGATGAGCCAACGCAGCAACTGGATTTGTATAACAAAAAGGTTGTATTTACATTACTTAAAAAACTGGCTAAAGAAAAGAATAAAACCATACTTTGCATCACCCACGATGTAAATTGCCTGTCAGAATTTGAAGGGGAATATTATATCAATTTGTCTTCGGAAAAACCAGCTTTAAAAACCATCAGCTCCGGTGATCTGCAAACCGAAATTTGCATATTAGAATCTTTGCCTCTTTACAACTAATAGTTGCCTATACCTGGCAAATCTGTTAACTGCTTTCCTCCTTTTATACCAAAATCCAAGGTCCGTATCGGAAATGGAATAGTAATATTTTTTGCTTTAAACTCATTATGAATAGCGACGATAGCTTCGTGTCTGGCTTTGTTAAAAAACTTATTATTTATTCGGTCAACCCAAAACCAGATCTTGATACTTATTGCACTATCCCCAAATTCATCACAATAAACTTCTACTGGCAAATTTGGACTTCTTAATTCCAATTTTTCAATTACATATTGTACTATCTGGGTTACCATTTCCAGATCCTCCGCATATGATACCCCCACTTTTAACTCCACGCGTCTTTGTTCATTCGAACTAAAGTTTTTAATAGGTTTCTGGATTACATCTTTGGATGGAATTATAACCTCTTGTCCCTGAAAAGTCAGTAAATGAATAGCACGAAGGTTGATTTGGGTAATTGTACCCATAAAGCCGTTTGTCTCTACCAGGTCGTCAACCTTAAAGGGCTTTCTGAGTGCCAATATAAACCCTGAAACAAAATTGGTAGCTATGTCCTGAAAGGCAAAACTTAATGCCAAACCTGCAATACCGGCACCTGCAAGTAGGGAGGTAACTGTTTTATCCAAATGTAATATACCAAGTGAATAAAATAATCCGATCATCACCAGAGCTATATTGAAAATTCTGGCTAAAATTTTAACAACCTCTCTGCTAAGCGGATATCGATTCGAAACTCGAAGTAATGCAGCCTCTGATAATTTCCCTATTAAATAAAAAAATAGAAATACTAATACTGCTGTGATCATATTGGGAACCAACAGTATAGCTTGTTTTATCCAGTTGCCTAGCTTTTCTGTTAGCAAAAAATATGCATTCCCTGCTGAATTGTATACGGTATCAAATAAATCTAATTTCATAGAATTACACTTAGATCGAGCTATATACTATTTATAATATAAACTGACTTAGGTCTTTATTTTTGACCATACCTTCCAGCTTTTCTTTCACCATTTGGCGATTAACTAATATTTTGGCATTGGGGCCAATCTTGTCAGGCACATCAAATAGTATCTCATTCAACAACTGACTCATGACGGTATGTAACCTTCTGGCACCAATATTTTCAACTTCGGAGTTTACCCTAAAAGCAATATCAGCAAGCTCTTCCATCGCATCCTCTTCAAAATCAAGTTCTACCTTTTCGGCACTTAACAAGGCTTTGTATTGTTTGGTCAAGGCATTTTTTGGCGTTCTTAGAATCTGGAAAAAATCGTCTTTGGTCAGATTATTAAGTTCAACACGAATTGGAAAACGACCCTGCAACTCAGGAATCAAGTCAGAAGGTTTACTAATATGGAATGCCCCCGCAGCTACAAACAATATATGCACGGTGGAAATGACTCCGTATTTAGTATTTACTGTACTGCCTTCAACTATAGGCAACAAATCTCTCTGAACACCTTCACGGCTAATATCCGGACCACTTTTGCCTGATCCGCCGGAGGCTATCTTGTCTATTTCGTCAATAAAAATTATTCCTGTATTTTCTGCCTTGCGAATAGCTTCTTCTTTTACCTCGTCCATATCAATTAGCTTTGCAGCTTCTTCTTCTAAAAGAATTTTCTTGGCATCACCAATTGTTACTTTGCGTTTCTTGTTCTTTTTGGGCATGATGTTGCTCATCATCTCCTGAATATTCATCATAGAAACCTCATCCATACCACCACCAATTACACCAACATTTGAAGGTGAACCAGCTTGCACATTGATCTCTATTTTCCTTTCATCTAGCTCGCCGCTGCGAATTTTATCACGAAATTTTTCTCTGGTTTTTTCATTCAGTTCCACATCTTCATCACTACCGGTATCAGTATCCGGAAACATATTGGGGCCTGATGTAACCGGTTTCTTCACAGGAGGAATCAGGGCATCCAGAATTATATCTTCTACAACTTGTGCAGCTTTGGCTTTTACTGTTTCTTTCTTTTCCGCTTTCACCATATGCACTGACTGCTCTACCAGGTCACGTACCATGCTTTCCACATCACGACCAACATACCCTACTTCAGTAAATTTCGAAGCTTCTACCTTCGTGAATGGGGCATTTGCAACCTTAGCAAGGCGTCTGGCTATTTCTGTTTTACCAACTCCGGTTGCACCTATCATCAATATATTGTTAGGAACAATTTCCTTTTGCATTTCCTCGCTGGCACTCATCCGTCTCCATCTGTTGCGCAGTGCTATGGCAACATTCCTTTTGGCTTCGTGCTGACCAATAATATATTTGTCTAATTCCTGAACGATCTGACGCGGGGTTAAAAATTGTTCAATATCTATCATTATATAAAAATTTAATACGTTATATCGCTTTCTTCTTCAAAAATCGTTGAGTATTTACTGTCAGTGTAAGATGGTTGGAAGCACCTGTCACGTGGTAAAATGAACGTGTATATGCAAATCCCAAACTTTTTACCTTTAAAACAGCTCCTATAGAAAACCCAGTACCTTTTGCTAACTCTTCCAGTTTTAATTCTCTTCTGCGTTGAGCGTTATACGAAACCCTAACAGCAAAATTCTTGCTCAATAAGAATTCTCCTCCAAAGATGAAATGTCTGAATAGTTGATCACCTATATTTTTTTTCTGTTCTATCTCATTTCCTTCAAGATCCTTTTTTACATTTTTATCAGGATCCAGATATACGATATTTGGCCTTTGTAAATTATGAGCCGTCAATGTAAACCTGAATGGTAAATTTTCCAGTTTATAGCTGGTACCTAGTATTATTTCAAAAGGTAAATTGGTATTGACATCCGGTGTATATCGTTTAAAAGCATATCCTAAGTTCTTAAATAGCAATCCTACTGTCCACTCTTTTGTGGGATGTTTAAATAAACCACCTATGTCAGTTAACAATGCTAAAGAACTGTAAGGCCCCATATTAGCACCAGCAAATTTCAGGTTTAACCCCAAACTATAATTGCCTAAAGTATGAGAGTAACCTCCACCAATACTATATTCACTTACCCTGAAATCGCCGACCACTGTTCCATCTACTTCGGTTTCTGCTATTTTACCATAGTCAAAAAAAGTTAACCCGATACCATAGATTTTGTTGCTGTCTGGACTAAATCCGTATGCCAGATTGGTAGCTTTAATGTCGGAAAAAAAAGGTAGATAGTTTATGGAAAGCATTCCGGACATTTCCTTATTCAAAATAGCCGGATTCTGCTGAAAGGATGCTATATCGTCGTCGTAGATTGAAACATATTTGCCTCCCAATGCACTGGCACGAGCGTTAACCGGAACATTCAGAAACTGATACGATCCTGTACCTCCCACCTGTGCATAAAGTGGAAATGAAAAAATGCACAAAAGGAAAATAAAAAGATTCCTGATCATATATATAAAAGTTGGGATGTTCATGTAACGACATCCCAAACTTACTATTTTATACTTGATTTTTCTGTTTCAGGAATTTCGACCGTTAGATCGACCGGTTTTTTAACTTTCTTTTTCAACAAAGCCAGATCCAGTACCTGATCAACTGAATTTACATAATTAATTTTTAGGTCTTTGATATACTCTGGTTTGATCTCTAGTATATCCTTTCTATTTTTTTCACTCAGTATTATTTCCTTAATACCGGCACGTTTGGCGGCTAGTATTTTTTCTTTAATACCACCTACAGGCATTACTTTACCTCGTAGCGTAATTTCGCCTGTCATAGCGACCTTGTCTTTTACCATGCGCTGGGTAAATACAGATGCCAAACTGGTAAATATGGTTATCCCTGCCGATGGTCCGTCTTTTGGAACTGCTCCTGCCGGCACGTGCACATGCAAATCAAAATGATCAAAGATTTTATAATCAATCTCTAACTCATCCGCATGAGCTCGCAAGTATGAAAGTGCAGCCTGAGCAGACTCTTTCATTACATCGCCTAATTTGCCGGATAGGATTAACCTACCTTTTCCTTTGTTAATACTGGATTCTATGTACAAAATCTCGCCTCCAACCGGAGTCCAGGCTAATCCGGTTACTACACCTGCAACCTCATTATCCTGATAGGTTTCTTTATCAAAGTCTTCAATACCCAGATATTCAATAATTTCCTGAGGATTTAATGTTTTTTTGTACTCTTCTTCAGAAGCAACTTGTCTGGCTATTTTTCGAACAACCGAACCTATTTTTCGTTCCAGATTACGTACTCCGGATTCACGTGTATAACTGTCTATTACCTTTGCAATGGCCTGATCACTAAACTTTACATCGGTAGCTTTAAGACCGTGCTCTTTCTTTTGTTTAGGAATCAGGTGCTTTTTGGCAATTTCAATTTTCTCCTCCAGGGTATAACCGTTGATTTCTATGATTTCCATCCTATCCATCAAAGCCGGTTGTATACTATCCAAACTATTAGCCGTGGCTATAAAAAGGATTTTGGACAAGTCATATTCTACTTCCAAATAATTGTCGACAAAAGTACTATTCTGCTCAGGATCCAAAACTTCCAATAAAGCGGAGGAAGGATCGCCTCTAAAATCAGAGCCTAGTTTATCTATTTCATCCAGAATAAATACAGGATTACTGCTGTCTACTTTTTTTAGGTTGCCTATAACCTTACCGGGCATAGCACCAATATAAGTTTTTCTATGTCCGCGAATCTCTGCTTCATCCTTTACTCCACCTAATGCCATTCTGACATATTTTCTACCCAATGCTTTGGCTATAGATTTACCCAATGAGGTTTTTCCAACACCTGGAGGGCCATATAAGCATAATATTGGAGCTTTCATATCATTCTTAAGTTTAAGAACGGATAGATACTCCAGTATTCTTTCTTTTACTTTCTCCAACCCCGAATGGTCCGCATCCAAAATTTTCTTAGCTCTAATCAGATCAAAATTGTCTTTGGTATAACTTCCCCAAGGCAAATCAGACAAAAACTCTGCATAATTAAGGCTTAAAGGATATTCCGAAGCCATTGGATTCATGCGTTCCAATTTGGTTATTTCTCTATAAAAATGATTAGCCACCGATTCCGGCCAATCTTTAAGAGCTCCTTTGTTTCGAAGTTTTTCTATTTCCTCGTCAGATGAATCTTCACCTAACTCTTCCTGTAATACTTTTATTTGCTGGCGTATATAATAATCGCGCTGCTGCTGATCAATATCAGAATGTACTTTACTTTGAATTTCATGCTTGAGTTTGAGCATCTGAATTTCCTTCATCATATACTCAAGCAATACAGTTGCTCTTTTAGACAACTCATTTATCTCCAAAAGCTTTTGCTTTTCCTTTACTTCTACATTCAGGTTTGAAGATAAAAAGTGTGTTAAAAAGCCCGGACTTTCAATATTTTTAATGGCAACTTGGGCGTCCTGAGGAATTTCAGGATTAAGTTTCAAGATCTTATCTGCTGAATCCTTCAACGATTGGATAAGAGCTTTTACCTCCTTTTTATTCTTATTAGCTAACTGATCTGCGAACACTTCTACCTTGGCGGTAATGTATGGTTCTTCCTGTACTTGCTCCTTTATTCTAAATCTTTTTTGCCCTTGTATAATGATGGTGGTATTACCATCTGGCATTATAAGCATTTTTAGAATTTTGGCTACTGTTCCTATCTCATACAAATCTTCAATACGAGGTTCTTGTGTAGCGGTATTTGACTGAGCTACTACACCAATAATTCGATCGCCTTTATAAGATTTTTTTACAAGACGTATGGATTTTTGCCTGCCTACAGTTACCGGTATTACAACACCAGGAAACAAAACCGTATTCTTTACAGGCAATATAGGTAATACTTCAGGGGTATCTTCCTGATTGATTATCTCTTCTTCTTCCGCAGATAAAAGGGGAATAGTTTCTACACTTTCACCATCTACAAATCTAGGAAATACGAACTGACTACTCTCTCCGTTTTTATACATTCACGCTACTCCTTCAAATGCCATAGTGGCAGGGTAATTGGTTCAAAATTGCAAATTTAATTTAAAATTGCGGAAAACCGTATTTTGCAATACTTATGCCATAAAATTCACTATCTTGTAACCAATATTCCTATATATCGTTTGATTTGCTGGCTGATTTAATTCAAATAAATATTTTTAATACGTTCGACTGATGTGGCTAAGGGGTAGTTTTATAGTTGTTAGTTTTTTAGTTTCTTCGTTACTTTTCGCTCAGGAATCAGGCAATTTTCAAGTAAAAACCCTGGAAACACCTACTTCTGAGACAAAATCAGGCTTTCATATCAGATTCAGAAATATAAACAAACCCTATTATTTCGACCTGAAAAAACTCAAGCAAATTCAAAAACTTGAGGAAGATAAAAAACTTAAAGAATTACTTCCGCTACTGGAAGATTATATCAGCAATTTCTCAATTCCCAATTTCACAAAAGACATCAGACTCCTTTGGAAACTAGGACAGCTTTATGAAGTACTTGGCTTTCAGGAAAAAGCTGTTTCAACCTTTCAGTTAGTACTCAAAAATCACCCCGGCAATCAGGTTACCGAAGTTTTACAACACTTTGACAATTGGGACAGATTTGTTCAGAAAAACTACTACGTACCGCTGGAAACCTATTACGAACTGGTAAGCTTTCGCCAGAATATCGATACACTTATACCTCCTAGAAGTGTATTTTTAAATATGGGTGAATTGGTAAACGACAACAAATACCCGGACTATGGCCCTTCTATGAGTCTAAGCAATAACAGGCTGATATTTACCAAAAGAAAAAAGAATCTTAAATATGGTCGAATAGATTACAACGAAGAAGAAGATTTGTGGTATTCTATTAACTATGATGGATTCTGGGACGAAGCACAACCCTTTAGCAATCCTGTAAATTCCAGCTGCAACGAAGGGTCAGCTTGTATTTCTCGTGATGGAAAGACTATGTATTTTTCAAGATGTAAAGTAGCTGGTTACCAGTTTGACTGCGCAGACTGTATGGGAAGCTGTGATTTATATGTAACATATTTGACAGGAGATACTGCCTGGTCTAATCCGGTAAATCTTGGCCATCATATCAACTCAACCTCCTGGGATTCTCAACCTAGTTTATCGCATTCTGAAGATACTTTATATTTTGCTTCTGACAGATTAGGTGGATTCGGACTTTCTGACATCTATTTTACTTATAAAAAGTCAGATGGTATGTGGGCTGTTCCGGAAAATATGGGCCCAACGATCAATACCAGGGCCAATGAAGTAAGTCCGTTTTATCACCCACAACATCATGTATTTTATTTTAGCTCTAATGGCCATTTGTTAAACTTTGGCAACTATGATATTTTCAAAACTCATCGATTAGGAAAGCATTGGGAAGAACCTAAAAATATCGGGCCGCTGGTAAATGGTAAGGGCAGTGAATATTACTTTACTATAGATGCTGAGTCTAAAGACTTATTTTATGCCAAAGCAGAGGAAAATGATCAAAATCTGGATTTATTTTCTTTCCCATTACCTATGGAAGCTCAACCTCTTGCATTTACCCAGGTAAAAGGGAGTCTGGTAGATTCAGTTTCAGGTGCACCATTTAAAGGTATAGTATCTATCATTGATTTGGACAATGGCATTGAAGTGGCTCCCAAATATCTCAAAGAAGATGGAAGTTATGAGTTTGACCTGATTAAAGACAATAACTATTTGCTGGTAATACAGGGTGATGATTTTTTTAGAGTTGAAGAAAAGTTTTTCCTAAAAGGCGATACTTCTATCAATATGCAGACGCCATCTATAAACTACAATCGCTGGAAGTTTGCCTCTTTAGAATTTGAAAACGGAAGTGCTGAAATTTTACCCGAAATGCATGCTGATTTGGACAAACTACTAAACTTTTTGGTAGACCACCCTATGATGAATTTGAAAATTTCCGGACATACAGACAAAGAAGGTAATGCCGAATCCAATATCAAATTGTCGCAAAAAAGAGCTGAATCAATCAAAAAGTATATTGTAGAAAACGGACAAATTGATCCTGCCAGAATTGATGCCAAAGGCTACGGCAGCCAAAAACCAATTGTGGAAGAACACACCGAAGCTGACAAGAAAATCAACAGAAGAGTAGAGTTTGAATTGATAAAACCGCAGGAAGACTAATCATTTATTCAGGCTGTTGCCATTGATCAATTACCCACTGCATCTCACGTATAATCGACTGATCAATGTTTTTCTGCAAACTAGTCGGCAATACATTCCAGGTATAGGTCTCCACCTCCCAATGTTTACAGAATAGGTTGTTTTTTAAATACCGCAATACCTGTACTATTTCGGATTGTGTTGAATGAAGGTTTTTATACTTTTCTACAAACACCGGCACATGAAAATGCACCCGTGCTTTCTGAGCCTTACTTTGAATTATTTCCAATTGACTTGACTGGCCCAAGTCTCTTAGTTGTAAAAAAAGTTTATTTTCATTGTTTAATAAACTAACCTGATGTAAATAAGTAGGTTCTACAAATTTGAATAACTCCTCAAGCACAATTTCACGATTCGATTCATGACTCAAATCTGCTTCCAGTGCTGCACTGATTTGTATTTTTCCAACCTGAATTCCTAGCTTTCCGAACTCTGCAATTACATATTCTACTTTTTCCCAGGCCAATGCAAAATGACATACATCATAACAAATTCGAATATAATGCAATAAGGCTTTTTTAGAGTCCTGAATTGATTGTCCTGTAACTTCAGCAAAAGAATTACACCCCGTTTGCAACAAATAGCATTTAAAAAAATCCGTCACATCGTCTGTATTTTCCAAAAAACCATCCGGTTCAGGTTCAAGATTTAGATGAATTAGTATGCCTTTTTTAGCTTCCAGTTTGTATAATTCAACAGCAATTGCAGCAAGATGATCTGCTGTTTGTTTTTTTACTTTTTCTACCTCAACAGAATTATTTTCAAACCAAGGCTTATAGGACAAAGGTGAAGTAGAAATACTGCCATCAAGACCAGCAGGCAAAAGTTCAGCTAGAATTTCTATCAGATCTAAGGTATATTGAATTCTTTCAACATGCTGCCAATCAGGAGAATGAACCTGGTCTTTAACCTCTACAAAGTGAAAACCTCCATACGGAAAACCATTCATGGTAAACACATAAAGGCCTTGTGAATCCAACCAAGACTTAAATACCGATAAGTTGGCACCAATCTTCAACTCGGATGCAGCCCTGGCCGACAATCTCAAACCAACACCCATTAGCTCTTGAGCAGATATCTCGGTTTTTATTTTAGGAAGGTGTAATTGCAGTGCTTCAAAGGTCTCAGTCCAGGATTCGCCCGGGTGAATATTCGTGCAATAGGTAAAATGTATTTTGCCTTTTAACTTCATAATTATCTATCTATCAGCTCGCCACTTTCATGAAATGATTTTAGCATTTGAAGCGATTGTATTAGCTGATCTTCCTGCATTTCATGAACCTCAACTCCCTTTCCAATAGATTGTAATAACATAATGGTAAGCTTTCCTCCCAAATGTTCCCTAAACTCTGTTAGCCCTGACAGTAGTTTTTCTGTTTCGTCCAGGCAATCAAAATACAAACGGAAACCCAAATCTTTGAACAAATACAATATTTCAAGTAATTCCTTGCGACTCAACAAACCAATTTTCATAGAATATATAGAGTCCAAGGCTATTCCAACAGCTACGGCCTCTCCATGTTTTATAGCGTGATTGCTCAATTGTTCCATTTTGTGAGCTGACCAGTGTCCAAAATCCAAAGGTCTTGATGATCCACGTTCAAATGGATCAGCTCCGCCAATGTGTAGCAAATGAAGCTTTGCACAGTGTTCTATTAAATAGGACATAGCTTCACTATTTCTACCTTTCAATAGGTTAGCATCTGTTTGTATTCTATAAAAAAAATCTTTGTCTTTAATAAGAGCCACTTTTACAGCTTCGGATATACCCGATATCCAGTCTCTGTATGGCAAATGACTAAGTAGTATTGAATCATTTACAACGGCAAATGGAGGACAAAATGTACCCAGAAAGTTCTTTTTTCCTCTAAAGTTAATACCATTTTTTACCCCCACACCTGAATCATTTTGGGCTAATACGGTAGTGGGAATGCGAATATGGCGGATACCACGATGTGAAATAGCCGCAGCAAAACCAACCAAATCAAGCACAGCGCCACCTCCTATACCAATCAAATATGAATGTCTGCATATGTGATACTGATCAACTGCCTCAGCAATATTAAATACCAAGTTCAAATCATTCTTGGCTGCTTCACCACCGGGAACAGTTAAAATCCTTACGTTGCTTTTCAGTATTTCTTTATGTTTAGCAAAATATTGAGCCACCAACTTTTGTATATTCGGACTTGCTTCATCAAGCCCCTGATCAAGAACTATAAGTACATTTATACTAAAATTTTGAATGGTTAGCAGGTTTTTGAGCAGTAGATTATCTAAATCAAAAACGTTTTGGGTAAAATGTACCGGATATTGAAAGCGTACTTGAAAGTCCTGAAGCATGTAAATAAATAATACTCTGTAACGACAAAGTTGCAAAAGGCTTACGTTACAGCAAATGTTTTTGCCAAAATAATAGAAATTGGTAGTAATGCAACAATTAACAAACCATACAAAATTCCACCAAAACCTGCTCCTATAATAGCATCAATTAGTATAAGAGAAAGAACCCCTGTTTTTACCGCCTTCCTCAGATCATCAGAATTGCCGGTTATAAATGCTTTACGAACAGGAAAAACAAGCATGAGAATTAACACTAACATAAAAGGAACAGCTTGTAACAAACTAAACTCATCAAATCCGGAAAGGCCCAACAATAAACCTAAAACAAATAACAGACAAATACCTGCTGCCAGTAGCAATTTTCTTCCTGCTCCATGTACTTCGCCCCTGCTTAATAATGTAATTGCGGCTATAAAAAATAAAGGAATTAGACCTGCATAAACTTTTACATCGGGAATAAACCCAACTATTGATACCCCCAACATTAAATTTAGCATTCGGCACAAACCCATATTAACCGGACCTAAAACCACATGATGCTTAGAAAACCTGTCATAAATTGTAGCTAATATTGCAATAGATATTGCCAGTATACCCGAAACCGCCGATACCTGGAGCGCAAATACTATCCCAACAACATATAAAATAATCGCCAATACAGCAGCTTGCTTTTTACTTACTTTGCCACTGGGTATTGGTCTTTCAGGTCTTTCTACGCTATCAAGTTCCGCATCAAAAACATCGTTTAATACTACACCCCCGCCATAAAGACCAATTGTAGCAAGACTAAGTAAAAAGAAAGGAACATAAGGTCCCTCGACATTTGTTATCAAAAAGCCACTAAGTGCTATACCAGCCAAAATATCTGCCACTGCAGTTACCAGATTGGCTGGTCGCATTAATCGCAAATACGAAACAACTCGCATTATACTATTATATTGGGGTTTACACCTGGCTGCTGGCCACCTCGCAGTATTGAATTGCCTTGAAATTTACCCGTCTGATCTATGTTTAACCGACTCCAATCCTCTTCTTTCATCTGACCGCTTTTTGCAAAAAAACTTAACGCATTCTGATAAACTACTTTATTTATATCAATAGCAGATATTCCCATAGACTCCATCAAATTGGCTGTTTTATAAACAGATAAAGGATCACTTATACCCCAATCTGCCGCACTATTGACCATGATCTTTTCCGAACCATATTGCTTTACAATTTCCACCATACGTTCATTACCCATTTTAGTATGCGGATAAATGGTAAAAGCTGCCCAAAAACCACGATCCAGAACCTCCTTAACGGTCTCTTCATTATTGTGATCAATTACCACCATATCAGGTTTAATGCCCATCTCTGTGCAAACATCCATACTCTTTGTAGTTCCTTGCTTTTTATCTCTATGCGGTGTATGCACCTGTACAGGCATTTCCAATTCTAGTGCAATTTCAATCTGTTTTCTAAAATAGCGGTCTTCAAGTTCTGTTTGGTCATCATAACCTATTTCTCCCACCCCAACAACTCCTTCTTTACACAAAAACAATGGCAATATCTCTAGTACTTTTTCAGCAAGTGCTTCATTGTTTGCTTCTTTGGAATTAAGCCCGATTGTACAATAATGTTTTATCCCAAACTGACTGGCCCTAAAGCGTTCCCAACCTATCAGACTGCTAAAATAATCTTTGAAACTACCGACTTCAGTTCGTGGCTGACCTAGCCAAAATGCTGGTTCTATTACCGCCACAATACCTGATTCGGCCATTGCCTGATAATCATTTGTCGTGCGTGAAGTCATATGCACGTGTGGATCTATCAGTTTTCTTTTTGTATTGTTCATAATTTGCACTTAAATCTGTTCCCAACTATATTTTCCAAAAGATTGACCTACAACTAATTTTTTTAAAGAATCAACAGAAGACACGCTGCATAGATATTTTCCCACAATCTGTTCCTTCTCATTACCGGACAAGAGTCGCTTTATATCATTCAAATTCGTTTCATCCAAATAACCTACAGTAACTCGCCACAAATCGGGGTTTACCTCTCTGCCGGCTGCCCAGCGTTCATGTGCCAGATCTATAGCTATTTGGGATAACCTTGCATTTATTCTTTCATCTATTCCTATTATTTCACCAATAGGACGACCTATAAACAATGCTTTTAATACCATCTGATTCCAGGCCGCTTCTTCAAAATACATAGATGGATAACAATTTTTTAACGCTATTGAATCGAAAACTTCACCTATATTTGATCTTAACCCATCTATTACGTTGTTTATCATAAGCTCATGATAGGGCAAAAATATCATACTTTTATAAATACTAATTTGCTCATTATAGTCAGCAGTACTCAAAAGCATTTGTAATAGTTCCTGAAACTTCTGCTCACCGCTTTTAGAAGCCTTTAGTAAAATAATTAATCTGGCAATTTGGTCAGCTGACCAGTATTCTTTTGAATGTTTAAGTTCTTCTAAGCTATTGCTAAAACACCCTTCTCGTAGCTTTATAGAAATTCTGGGTATAAATCGAGGAACCAAACTGAACGCAAAGTAAATATCACCCGAATTTGTATTTTCATGCAATTTTTTAAACAACCATTGCTCATAAGTAGTAGATAGATCGGATAGGGTTTTATATAAATCATCAATTAACTGATCTAATGAATAATTTGGACGAAATTTATTTAACATATAGAATTCCCTCATGAAAAGTTGATAATATAAGGCTAAGTGTATATTTTACCAAACAAAATTCTTTATTGGCAACCAATATTAAAATTGTTCCGTATTTTTAAAATCGGTTATTTACTCAATTAACAAATCGATCATGGAATATATGAAATCAAAACCTGCATCTGTAATGATCATTGATGATAATGAAATTGATCTTTTTGTAATTCAGCGTACACTTGAAAACATCCATTACTCAGATATAATAACTGCTTACAGAAGCCCGGTAAAAGCAATGGAGTTTTTTCAAAAAATTGATGCTAACAAAGAATTTGACAGGCTTCCAGAAATTATTCTTTTGGACATTATTATGCCCGGTATGACCGGATTTGAGTTTTTAGACAAGTTCAGCAACCTTTCCAAAGAAATTAAAGAAAGAACCAAGTTTATAATTGTTACTTCTTCAGATTACACACAAGACAAAAAGAAATCGCAGGATTATGACAATGTTATAAAATACGTCGTAAAACCTCTTTCACAGGATGACCTGGATACAACAGAAACAAGCTAAGTACTTATCTTACGCGTTTCCCAAATATAGTATAACCTAGGGATGCCGATGCTACCAGATTTTTACTGTCATATCCTGTTAGTATTTTTAAAAAACCAGCATCACCCCTAAAAGCAATTAACAACCCGTTTTTAAACTCGTAGCCAATACCGGCATGTATTCCGAAATCTATTCTTCGGGCGTCTGAAAAGTTATATGTATCTCGCTCCTGATACCCATTGTTGTATTTGAACAAATCTTGAACTAAGACTGAAAATTGAGGTCCTGCCAAAGCATGAAACCCTTTCCAGATATTCAGCCTGAGCGGCAAATTAATATCTATGTAATCCAAGGTATAAATTTCCCTTTTATACAACTGTTGCGTAAATGGATTGTAATACTTCTTTTCCTTCGATTTCTTGGTTTGACCTCCCTTTTGTGAAAAAATTAATTCCGGCTGTAAATATAATTTCTTACTCAAAGCTATTTTAGCATATCCACCAGCATGAAATCCAGGTTTTATAGTATACCCTGAAAATGTAATATAACTTGCATTTGCTCCAGCCCTAAGACCAAAACCTGACTGAGCTGTTGAAAAATTAGTCAATACGCCAACTAACAAAAATGGCAAGCAAAAATACAGTTTCCAGTTCATAGTACTTTTATATACCCAAAGAACCAGATTCTGTCGACAATTGTTAAAAGCTCAAAAAATAAAAAGCAGCTCTGTTAGTACAAAGCTGCTTCAGATTCACATTTATTTTAACCTTTGATATTATTTTTTAGAAAATATCTCAATTTCTATTTCCAATACAGAACCACCCTCGCTTGAATCCCCCATTTCTATCCAATAATTGCCTCCATCCCAAACTTCATCATTTCTTGCATTTACTTTGTACTTGCCATAACGCTCTGTAAAATAAGCCTGAAAATCATTTACCAGGTTTTCTTCCAGCAAAAAGTCTTCTTCTTTTATTATAAACTCTATTCCAAAACCTTTTACATTTCTATTTTCATCCAAATAATAAATGATTTCTGCATATTCTTTCTCATTTATTGCAACATTAAAAATTGCAAAATCTTTCCCATCTGCTACAAATTGTGCCTTTTCGATTTCTCTTACTTTACTTACATTGGCACCAAATTCAATTCCTCTTATTACCCCAATATCTTCTCTAAGTATTACATCCTGAATTTCTTTACGATGATTTTTTAAACTTTTATTTACTGTTGTATCTGGAGCATTGGAATTGGTTAGACTAGCTTTTGTTACCGTAACTTGGGCATGAGCCAGAAAAAAACCAAAAAATAAACTTAAAAGTACAATTATTGCTTTCATTTGAATATATTTTTATATTTTTTGAACAACAAATTTAAAAAACTTATTTATTAATAATGAATAAATTACAAATACAAGCACTAAAATTATGATAAAATATTTTTTTCATCATATCGGAATAGTTCTATTACTTGCCATTGTTTCCTGCAAAAAGGAAGAACATCCAGTCACTCCATTAGCAAATGATTCGGTTCAAACCACACCTATTCCTTCGCCTCCTTATTCAAAAGAGAATTTAGTTAGTATTAAATTAATAGGTGAATATCCTAAAGCATTGATAACAGCCTTAGCTGCAAATTCCGAATATAAAGATTTTGCCAAAGATATTTATACCGGAATCAAAACATACAAAACAGAATACTATACTTACTTAAACGGACAGCAGATACTTGTATCAGGTCTAATTCACATGCCTGATTCTTTAAATGAATCTACGGCATTTCTTAGTTTTCAACATGGTACTACTTTTAAAAAATCAGATGCCCCTAGTGAGGCAACTTCTCCATTGGGCCTTCTGGCAGGAACCGGTTATATAGCTATTGAAGCAGACTATATTGGATATGGCTCTTCTAAACAAAATACCCATCCATATTATGACAGAACATCTTCTGCAGATGCAGCAATTGACCTTTTATATGCTACCAGGCAACACCTTAGAGAAAATGGAATCAATGATCATAGAAAAATATTTCTGGCCGGGTATTCTGAAGGTGGATATGTAACTATGGCTATGCTGCATAAAATTGAAAATGAACTACCAAACAATGACCTAAAAATAGAAGCCACCGCTGCTGGTGCAGGAGGCTACGACCTAAATCATATGCTTACTCAAATATTTAGCAAACCAACATATCCATACCCGGCTTATATAGGACTTCTAATTACAGGCTATAATGTTACTTACAATTGGGAAAAACCTTATTCTTACTTTTTTTCAAGTCCCTATGCAGAAAAATTCCCGGATCTGGTAAATGGCTCTACAAGTGGCTCGCAGGTAAATGCTGAACTAACTGAAGTAATAGAAGATTTATTAAATCCCGATTTTGTTTCAGAATTAACAGACAAGGACAACAATACTTCGGATTTTAAACTTGCCTTACAAACTAATTCCATCCCAGCCTGGAATGTCAATAAACCATTGAGACTATACCACGGAGACCTGGATGATATAATACCTCTTTCAAATTCCACTGATTTATACAATAAATTAATATCAAAAGGATCAACTTCAGTTACTTTTCATACCTTATCAGGACATGATCATGGATCTGGTGGCGAAGCAATGATCGTTGATATGTTACCTTGGTTTAAATCGCTCAAATAACATATTTACAGGAAAAAAGATTTAATTGGTATAGGAAGAAGGAGGAGGCAGAAAATGAAATTATTAAAGTTGTTACTTTCAATATATATACTTGGTAACCTGGCAGCTTGTACTTCGGTACAAAACACATATTCAGAAGTTAATGAAACAACAGACTTTGCTCAATATCAAACTTATTCCTGGGTATTCAAAGACACTATACTACCTGAAAATATTTTGTATGAAAATGACATAATACAAAACAAACTAACAGAATCTGTCAATAATGAATTACAAAGTAGAGGTTTACAAAATATAAATCAGGTAAATGGTGCTGACCTGAATTTGCAATATACGATTGTTATCAAAGAAGAGAATCAAATAATAAATTACCCTGTTTATACATACGCACCAATAAGTAATGCTCCTGCAGACTATGGGCAATATCTCGAACCGGGAATCCCAAATTATCCTTACAATTACTCATATAACTATTTCAACCCAATAGGACAGTATGAATATGAGCAAATTAATACCTTTAATTATCCGTATTTAAATTATAACCTACAGAATCGAAATGCCTTTAGACAAGTGGTTACCGGTAACAATTTTGAGCAGGTTAGATTTGATGAAGGAACTATCATAATTGACGCTTTTGATGCACAAAGTGGTGAACTGGTTTGGCGAGGGTGGAGTCAGGGAAATTTTACAAATCCAGTCGAGTTTAAAGATCAACTAGATGTTGTAATCGGGTATATCTTTCAACGATTCCCTATTTCAAAAACTGCTTTAGCACGTGACGAATAGAATGTACTTAAAAACAAATTTTAGCTTTCATTATCAAAGTGTTTTTTTAGCTTGGATAACGCTTTTTCCATATTAGTACTTTCATTTAGAACTGGCCGAAATATATCACCAATCTTTTCTAATCGTTTGAAAATATTTGATAGGGTAAACATAGAAGGATCTAGTTTTCCCACCTTTATCTCATTCCAAAAAAGTGGTGTAGAAACAGTTGCTCCCGATTTAGGTCTCACGCAATATGGCGAGGCTACTGTCTGCGCTCTCCTGTTTTGTAAATAGTCCAGATATACTTTGCCTTCCCTTTTTGATGGTTTCCTTTCCAGACTCGTATTTTCAGGATCCAGGTAATTCACATATCTTACTAATACTTCAATAAAATTCCTGGCTTGTTCATAATCATACTTACCATTTAAAGGTACATAAATATGAATACCAGAAGCTCCAGAGGTTTTTGGAAATCCTTTGATTCCTGCTATATCCAATACTTCCTTTACTTTCAATGCTACAGAAATCACTTTATCAAAATTGGTTTCTGTAGGATCAAGGTCTATTACTCCATATGTAGGTCGGTCTAAATCATCAACCGAGGAAAGCCAAGGATTTATTTCAATGCAACCCAAATTAGCCATATATAGTAATGTTGCCTTATTGTTACACAACAAGTAATTAATAGGATCTTTTTTGGAATCGGAATCAACTTCTACCGTATCTAGCCAGGAAGGAATTGTTTCTGGCATGTTTTTCTGAAAAAACCCTTTCCTTTTTATTCCATCCGGATTCCTTTTTAGAGATTGAGGACGGTCGTTAAGGTAGGGCAGAATATAATCTGATACTTTTGAATAATAGTTTATAAGATCCTTCTTTTTGATCTTCTCTTCAGGCCAATAAACTTTGTTGAGATTTGTAAACGAAAGCTCAGTTTTGTCTATCTCAACAACATACTTCTCCTCTTTTGAAATATCATCATCCGAAATAATATTCTTAGAGATTTTAGTTTTACCAGTCTTCTGTTTTTTGATGTAACCAGCTGGTTTATTTACTGCTTCTCTATTTTCAGCCTTTTTACTTTCTTTCTTACTTGCCTTTTCTTCAGGCTTTTCTTTTACTACTTCACTTGGAGACTTATCATTTCTCATTCCTAAAAATGTCGCATGTCGAACTTTATTTTTTGAAGTCCATTCCTGAAATTTAATTTCACATACTAATTCCGGCTTTACAAAGACTATCTCTTTATTCGTTTCAGGATTTTTATCTAAGGCTGATTCATCTTGTTTCAATGGTTTTAGTTTTTTGTAAAGTTCTTCCAAGGTATCATCACTAAATCCTGTACCTACAGCCCCAATGTATTGTAGCTTTTCATTTTCATCGTATACAGCTACATGTATTGAACCCAGATATTTTCTTTTACCCTTAGGTTTAGTATATCCAATTATTATTACTTCCTGCTGTAGGATATTTTTAATTTTCAGCCAACTACGACTTCTTTTGCCAAACCTATAGCTACTGTTTGCTTTCTTTGCTATTACGCCCTCCCAATTTTGCTCTTTGGATTTATCAAAAAGATAATGGCCTTTTTCCCAAACATGCTCACTAAACCTTATACAATCAGGAGCATCTTTCAATATCTCTTTGAGCAAATATTTACGATCTTTTAGTGGAGCTTTGGTCAAATCATAACCATCAAAATACAATAGGTCGAATACATAATAGTATAAATTACCTGTTTTACTTTTCTGATATTGCTGAATCAATGAAAAATCAGATTTGCCATTCTTATCCATTACAACAATTTCACCGTCAACAACTATATTAGACCTAAGTTTTGATAAGTCTTTATATATGAGTTCAAAATTCTTATTAAAAGATTTCCCATTTCTGGAATATAATTGAACTTCCCCGTTATTATCTATTGTAGAAACAGCACGATAACCGTCAAATTTAATTTCATATATCCATTCTTCACTAGAAAAAATCTTCTTTTCCCAATATGCCATCATTGGTTTGGGATCAGTGGGAAATTTAGTTTTGGAATAATCTTCAATCTTTATTGAATCCATGACAACTTGCAAAGAACTCTTCTTAGGTTCATCTTTTATTTCTGAAAGATCTCTTTTGCTTAGAATGGAAGTTTCATGGTCTAGAATACTTTTTTTGCTAGTAGCAAATTCATCCTTCTTTTTTATGAGTAGCCACTGTGCAGGTTTCTTCTTTTGTTTCTTCTTGATCCGAACTAAGGCAAATTCTCCTTTCAGTCGTTTACCAAACAATTGTAATTTTATATCACCTTGCTCATAGGCTTTGATAAAGTCAATTTCTGCAACATCAAATTCATCTTTTGAATCAGGTTTGGTAAACGTACCCTTATCCCACAGCAAAACTGTTCCTGCTCCATAATTTCCTTTGGGTATCACGCCTTCAAACATTCCATAATACAATGGATGATCTTCTACCTCTATTGCTAGACGTTTTTCTTCAGGATCTAATGATGGACCTTTGGGTATAGCCCAGCTTTTTAAAACACCTCCTAATTCTATTCGAAAGTCATAATGCAGATTCGATGCATCATGTTTTTGGATATAAAAAGTAAATCCGGCTACGGATGTTTTACTTTCTTTACCTGGTTCTGGGGTATCTCTCAGTTTACGCTTACTTGTATACTTTTTAATACTCACTTTGATTTTGAGGATTTTTTTCGTGGAGATTTTTTACTTCGATCAGCTGCATTTCTTTGTTTCTGTGCATCCTTCAAACTCGCTTTCAATGTCGACATCAAGTCGTCTACTTTGGTAGCTTTAATCTTAGATCCTTTTGCTTCCAAAACTTCACCTTCTGCCTTTTTCTCTATCATTTCGAGTAAATCTTTCTGATAGGTATCCTCATAAGTTGATGGATCAAAAGATTGTGTCAATTTTTCTATTATACTTTCGGCTAATTCAATCTCGTCTTTAGATAGCAAATCTTTCTTCGGTAAGTTTAAATCATTATAATCTCTTAGGTTTTCTTGATATCGTAATTGATTCACCAATAACACATTGTCTATATTTTTAATAGCAACAAGATATTCTTTTTTTCGCATTACAAATTTTGCAATTCCAACCTTGTTTGTATTGTTTAGTGCTTCTCGCAATAAAGCGTATGGCTTGGATGAGCTTTTTTCAGGCTCCAAAAAATAGGGTTTAGAATAAAAAATAGGGTCTATTTCATTTTCCTTTACAAAGCATACAATATCCATTGTATCAGACTTAGATTGATGCACTTTATCAAAATCCGAATCTTCAAGAATTACATATTTATCGCTGGAAATTTTGTAGCCCTTAACAATCTCATCAATAGATAGCTCACGACCATCCTGAGATGCAATTTTTTTATATTGCACGTGAGAAAGATCTTCTTTGGCTAATAGTTGAAATTTAATTTTATTGGTTTCAGAAGCACTATACAGTTTGACTGGTATATTAACCATTCCGAAACTTATATATCCCGACCAGATTGCACGCATTTATTTTTTCTGTTATCTCTGAAAAAATAAACCGTTAATTGGGTACTAATGTTGAAAATTAATAAAGAGCAGTAAGCTCAATTAAAGTATTGGGGGGAGCAAAATAGATTAGTCTTCTTCTTCAATCACAAAAACATCTTCTGTGGGTTTCTTCATCAAATATGCCTCTCTGGCAAATTTTTCAAGTTTCTCTTTATTTGTCAAAAGAGCGGCACGTTCTTCTTCTACTTCTAGTATTTTATTCTCAAAATACGCCACTTCATTTTCAAGGTCTTTCAATTTGCGGCTCATTTCTACCTGACTTATCAAATCATTAGAATCAAAAAATAACAGCCACAACAACATTAAAATGCTGCAAATGAAATAAAATTGCTTGAAAAAAGGAGGTATTTTATCCAGAAAATTCTTCATAATAGTAAAAGCAAGTTAAGAAAAAGTCCCGTTTATTAACGGGACTTTTAATATTACTTTTTAAATACTGCTTTACCTGGGAAGTAAGCAGAATCACCAAGTTCTTCTTCTATTCTAAGCAGTTGGTTATATTTAGCCATTCTGTCAGATCTAGAGCAAGAACCAGTTTTAATTTGACCACAGTTCAATGCCACTGCAAGGTCAGCAATTGTATTATCTTCAGTTTCACCTGAACGGTGCGACATAACACTGGTATAAGAATTGTTCTTAGCAAGACTTACAGCATCAATAGTTTCACTTAAAGAACCAATTTGGTTTACTTTTACCAGAATTGAGTTAGCTATTTTCTTCTCAATTCCTTGTTTCAAACGATTAACGTTTGTAACAAACAAATCATCACCAACCAATTGGCAAGATTTACCAACTTGATTTGTCAAATCACCCCAACCATTCCAATCATCTTCATCCATACCATCTTCGATAGACACAATTGGATATCTCTTAACCCAGTCAGCCCAGAAACCAGCCATTTCAGAAGATGTTAATTTATCACCTGTAGATTTCTTAAAGTGGTATAGTTTAGTTTCTGAATCATAGAATTCAGAAGATGCAGCATCCAAAGCAATAAATACATCTTCTCCAGGTCTATAACCTGCAGATTCAATAGCCTGAAGTATAACTTTAAGAGCCTCTTCGTTAGAAGGAATATTAGGAGCAAAACCTCCTTCGTCACCAACATTGGTAGACATTCCTTTAGACTTTAGAACTTTAGCAAGATTATGGAAAATTTCTGATCCCATTCTCATTGCTTCAGTAAATGAAGAAGCACCAGCAGGAATAATCATAAACTCCTGAAAATCAATAGAGTTATCTGCATGACTACCACCATTGATAATGTTCATCATAGGAACAGGTAGTGTATTTGCACTAACGCCACCAACATACTTATACAATGGAAGCATAGCTTCTTGTGCAGCAGCTTTAGCAACAGCCATTGAAACACCCAATATAGCATTAGCACCAAGCTTGCTCTTGTTGGCTGTACCATCAAGTCCAAGCATGATCTTATCAATTGAATTTTGTTCAAATGATGACAATCCAATTAGCTCAGGAGCAATAAGTTCATTAACATTGCTAACTGCTTTTAATACACTTTTACCCATGTATTTAGATTTGTCACCATCTCTAAGCTCAACAGCTTCATGTTTTCCTGTTGAAGCTCCTGATGGAACTGCAGCACGACCTAAAAATCCGTTTTCAGTAATTACGTCAACTTCAACTGTAGGATTTCCTCTAGAATCGAAAATCTGACGTGCTTTTATTTCTTCAATTACACTCATAAATATTTAAAAATTCAAATGTTACTTTTTTAACAGGTTTACAAAATCATCAAACAAATAGTAAGAATCATGAGGCCCCGGTGATGATTCTGGATGATATTGTACCGAAAATGCTTTACCATTTTTTGTCCTAATACCCTCTATAGTTTCATCATTTAAATTTATATGAGTAATATCTACTTTGTCACTTTTTTCAACATGTTCTTTACTCACACTAAAACCATGATTCTGAGAAGTAATTTCACTTTTCCCTGTCAAAAGATTTTTAACTGGGTGATTTAAACCTCTATGTCCATGATGCATTTTATATGTTGGAATATCATTAGCCTCAGCAAGTATCTGATGACCAAGACAAATACCAAACATTGGAGACTCCTTAGCTAATATCTTTTTAACGGTATCAATCGCATACACAGTTGCTGAAGGATCGCCAGGTCCATTGGAAACAAAATATCCATCAGGATTCCAAGCTTCCATCTCTTCAAAAGATGTTTTTCCAGGAAAAACTTTACAATAAACATCACGTTCTGTAAAGTTCCTTAATATACTGGTTTTAATTCCAAGATCTAAAACTGCAACTCGATACTTTGAACTTTCAGAACCAACGTAATAAGAACTATTAGTATAAACTTTTGAAGAAAGTTCCAACCCATTCATAGATGGAACATCTTTCAATATTTTCATTAATTCTTCTTTGTCTAAAATTTCAGAAGAAATTACTGCATTCATCCCTCCTTTGCTTCTAATATGACGAACAAGAGCTCTTGTATCAACACCAGATATTCCAACTACATTCTGACCTTCAAAGTAACTCTGCAAAGAACCATCTGCTGATTTTCTGGAAAATTCTTCTGAAAAATTCTTACATACTAAACCACTAAATTTTACATTAGTAGATTCTTGCTCTACCTCCAATACCCCATAGTTACCAATATGAGTTGTGGTATTAACTATAATTTGCCCAAAATAAGAAGGATCAGTGTAAATTTCCTGGTAACCGGTCATGCCCGTGTTAAAACAAATTTCACCAGTGGTTGTACCAGATTTACCAACAGAAATCCCACTATAAAAGGTACCATCTTCCAACAATAGGCAGGCTTCTTTACCTGGATTAAACTTCATAATATTCCTAATTTATACAAAATAAAAAAAGGATTTGACAAAAGTCAAATCCTTTAATTCATTAACAATATCCGATATAAGATAAATCAATCGGAATCACTATCTTAAAACAAAGATTCATTTATACTTTTTCTTCGGTACTCTCTGAAGCAGAGGTATCCGCATCTGAACCTGAAACTTCGCTAGTAGCCGTTTTTTTAGATCTTCTTGTTTTCTTTGCTGCAGCCTTACCTTTTTCCTGAGTATAAATTTCGTTGTAATCAACTAATTCTATCATGCAGGTTTCTGCATTATCTCCCAAACGATTACCAGTTTTAATTATTCTGGTATATCCACCTGGACGAGTTGCTACTTTACTTGAAATCTCATCAAAAAGAATTTTTACAGATTCTTTATTTTGAAGGTAAGAGAATACGGTTCTTCTTTGGTGAGTAGAATCATCTTTTGATTTAGTTATCAAAGGCTCTACGTATTTTCTTAATTCTTTAGCTTTAGCAAGAGTAGTTGTTATTCTTTTTTCAAGAATAAGCGATGCAGCCATGTTTGACATTAAAGCCTTTCTATGTGCTGATGTTCTACCTAAGTGATTTACTTTCTTACCGTGTCTCATTATTATTAATCTTCATCAAGTTTATACTTACCAAGGTCCATACCAAAAGTAAGGCCCTTTTCAGCGATTAATTGTTCTAACTCTGTTAATGACTTTTTACCAAAATTTCTGAACTTCATCATATCAGAAATATCTAAGGCAGCTAAATCACCAAGAGATTTAATATCTGCAGCTTTCAAGCAGTTATATGCTCTAACTGACAAATCAAGATCTGCAATAGCTGTTTTAAGCAATTTTCTCATATGCAACAATTCCTCGTCTACTGTTTCTTCCTCTTCAGGCTTCGCAGTTTCAAAAGTCATTGTCTGATCAGAGAACAACATAAAATGCTTAATCAAAATATTAGCAGCGCCTTTTAAAGCTTCTTCAGGATGAATTGAACCGTCAGTCTGAATTTCAAGAATTAGTTTCTCATAATCCGTTTTTTGCTCAACCCTGAAATTTTCAATGCTATATTTTACATTTTTTATTGGAGTAAAAATAGCATCGATTGGTAAAAAACCAAAAACTTGCTCAGCAGGCTTATTCTCTTCAGAACCTAAATAACCACGTCCTTTTTCAATAGTTAACTCTACATCTAAATTTATAGAACTATCTAAATGACAAATTACATGATCAGGATTTAGAATCTGAAACGTATTTGTTGAATTGTTTAGATCACCAGCTTTAAATACTTCTTTATTCTTAAGTGAAATTACAATTTTATTGTCATTAACATCTGATACTTTCTTTAATCTAACCCCCTTAAGATTTAGAATAATTTCAGTAACATCTTCCATAACGCCTTCAATAGTAGAAAACTCATGAAGAACTCCAGGAATTTTAACACCTGTAATCGCATAACCTTCCAGTGAAGATAATAAAATTCTTCTTAGCGCATTACCAATGGTTACCCCATACCCTTTTTCTAGTGGTTTGAATTCAAAAAGTCCGTGAAAATCATCGGCCTTTTCCATCACCACCTTTTCAGGCATTTGAAATGCTAATATTGACATAATTTGTATTTCTTTAAAACCAAAAATTATTTTGAATAAAGTTCCACAATAAGGTGCTCCTGGATATTTTCCGGAATCTCATCTCTTTGTGGATAGGAGATAAATTTACCAGTTAAGGCATTTAAATCCCATTCGAACCATCCAAATCTTTTACCACCTCTTGCAGACAAACTGTCTCCTATAACTTGTAGTGATTTAGATTTTTCTCTAACTGAAATTATATCTCCAGGTAACAAAGCATATGAAGCAATGTTCACAACTTCGCCATTTACTAATATATGTTTATGCAAAACAAGTTGACGAGCAGCTCTTCTTGTTGGAGCAATTCCAAGTCTATAAATTGCATTATCAAGTCTTGACTCTAAGAACTTCAATAAGTTCTCGCCTGTAATTCCTTCTTTTCTTGCAGCTTTATCAAAAAGATTAGCAAATTGTTTTTCTAACACACCATAGATGTATTTAACTTTTTGTTTTTCAGCAAGCTGAACAGCATATTCGGATTGTTTTTTTCTTCTACCTCTACCATGCTGACCAGGTCCATAATTCTTTTTCTGCAAAGCTTTGCTTGCACCAAAGATTGGCTCGCCGAATCTTCTTGAAATCTTGGTTTTAGGTCCAGTATATCTAGCCATTGTAATTTATATCTTTATAATAAAGTTCGACTTAAACTCTTCTGCGTTTCGGAGGTCTGCAACCATTGTGTGGAAGAGGAGTAACATCTTTAATAATTGTTACCTCAATACCTAAGTTCTGTAATGTTCTAATTGCAGATTCTCTACCAGAACCAGGTCCTTTTACAAAAACCTCTACTTTTCGCAATCCTAGTTCAAAAGCAATATTACCACATTCCTGAGCAGCAACCTGAGCAGCATATGGAGTGTTCTTTTTAGATCCTCTGAATCCCATTTTACCAGCAGATGACCAGCTAATAACTTGTCCGTTATTGTTGGTTAAACTGATAATGATATTGTTAAAAGAGGCTCTTATATGAGCTTGACCAACAGGCTCAATATGAACTACTCTCTTTTTAGCTTTATCTTTTCTCTTGGTCGAACTTTGTTGGGCCATTTCTAAACTATTTTATATATTATTTAGTCGCTTTTTTCTTATTTGCAACTGTCTTTCTTTTTCCTTTACGTGTTCTTGAGTTGTTCTTGGTTCTTTGACCTCTAACAGGAAGACCCTTTCTATGTCTCAATCCTCTATAACAACCAATATCAAGAAGACGCTTAATACTAAGTTGAACTTCTGATTTTAGAACACCTTCAGTTTTAAATTCACTACTGATGATATTTCTAATAGCAATAGATTCGTCTTCAGACCAATCACTAACTTTTTTATCCCAGTTAATTTCTGCTTTGGTAAGAATACTCTGAGCTGATTTTCTACCAATACCGAAAATATAAGTAAGCGAAATTTCTCCACGCTTATTATCTGGGATATCTACACCTGCAATTCTAGCCATAATATATTATCCTTGTCTTTGTTTAAACCTTGGATTCTTTTTATTAATCACGTATACTTTCCCTTTTCTTCTGATTATCTTACAATCAGCACTTCTTTTTTTAACGGAAGCTTTTACTTTCATTTCTGTATTATTTATATCTGTATACTATCCTACCTTTAGTCAGATCATATGGTGACATTTCTAATTTAATTCTATCACCTGGTAAAATTTTGATATAATTCATTCGCATTTTACCAGAAATATGGGCTATTACCTGATGACCATTCTCTAATTCTACTCTAAACATAGCATTAGACAATGCCTCTAATATAGTACCATCCTGTTCTATTGAAGACTGTTTCGCCATTAAAATCCTTTTGTTACTTCCTCAATAAATTCAAATGTGGTAAGAATTTCAGCTTTACCCCTTCTAACTGCCACAGTATGTTCAAAGTGTGCTGAAGGTTTTCGATCAGATGTTCTAACAGTCCATCCATCTTTTTCTTGAACAATATTCTTTGTGCCAAGATTTACCATCGGTTCAATTGCCAATACCATCCCTTCTTCCAACTTTATCCCCTTTCCCCTTTTACCATAATTAGGTACTTCTGGACCTTCATGAAGATTCTTACCTACTCCATGACCAACTAATTCTCTTACTATTGAAAATCCATTTTGCTCTGCATGATACTGCACTGCAAAACCAACATCACCAATTCTATTCCCTACAGTTGCAAACTCTATTGCTTTATATAATGATTCTTTAGTAACTTTTAATAACTTATATACCTCTGAATTTATCTGTCCAACAGGATAAGTATATGCACTATCACTATGAAAACCTTTGTAAAAAACACCACAATCAATAGAAATAATATCGCCTTCTTTCAATACATATTCTCCAGGCATTCCATGTACTACTTGTTCATTTACAGAAATGCATAAAGAACTGGGAAAACCATTATATCCTTTAAAGGAAGGAATAGCATTAAAACTTTTAATATAATCGAAAGCTATATTATCAAGTTTAAGAGTAGATACACCTACTTTTATATTTTTTGCTACCTCTGCATGTGCTTTACCCAATATTAAAGCACCTTCCTTTATTAATTCAATCTCTTCGTCAGTCTTGAAAAAGACCATAATATCTAATTTATGAAATAGGTATACCAGATCTTTCTCTTAACCTACCACTCTTCATCATACCTTCATAATGCCTCATTAACAAATAACTGTTTATTTGCTGAAGTGTATCAAGTACAACTCCTACAAGTATTAGTAACGATGTTCCTCCAAAAAAGTATGAAAACTCTCTTGAAACACCTGCTTTACTTGCAAGGGCTGGTAATATAGCAACCAATGATAAAAATATTGCACCCGGAAGAGTAATTTTTGATAATACATCATCAATAAAATCCGAAGTATCTTTACCTGGCTTTACACCAGGAACAAATCCACCATTCCTTTTCATATCTTCTGCTATCTGGTTAGGATTAACAGTTAAAGCAGTATAAAAGAATGTGAAAATTATAATCATCAATGCAAATACAAGATTATACTGCCATGAAGTAAAATCTGAAAAAACAGTTCCAATAGTATTGGCAAGATCACTTGAATCTTTGAAAAACCCTGAAACTAAGGCTGGAAGGAACATGATTGACTGAGCAAATATAATTGGCATAACACCAGCTGCAATAACCTTTAAAGGTATATACTGCCTTTGACCTCCATATACTTTGTTTCCTACAACCTGTTTTGCATACTGCACAGGAATTTGACGCGTAGCTTGTGTTAAAGCAACTACACCTACAACAACAAAGAACAATACAATTAATTCAATTAGGAAAAACAAAGATCCGGAAAGGCCTTTATCGTAGCCTTCTTGAATTACTGACTCTGGCAAACGAGAAATAATACCGATCATAATTAACATGGAAATACCATTTCCAATACCTTTCTCAGTAATTTTTTCACCTAGCCACATGGTAAACATAGTACCTGCTGCTAAAACAACAACTGACCACATTGTAAAACTACCCATTGCTACTCCGGGTAACAACATTTGAGGTGTAACTAAACCTTGTATATAACCTATTGATTGAGCAACAGTTATAACAATAGTCAACCATCTTGTTATTTGATTAATCTTTTTTCTACCAGATTCACCTTCCTTTTGCAATTTTTGAAAATATGGTACTGCAAAAGTCAATAATTGAAGTACAATTGATGCAGATATATAGGGCATTATACCCAACGCAAAAATTGAAAGATTACTAAATGCTCCTCCAACAAAAGTATCTATAAAGCCAAGAATTCCCTGGGTAGATATTCCTTCTTTTAAAGCAGAAGGATTAACCCCAGGCAATACTACATATGACCCCAATCTAAAAATCACAAGAAAACCAATTGTATTGATTATCCTAATTCTAAGATCTTCTATCGAGAAAATATTTACTAATGTTTGAAAAAACTTTTTCATCAAAAATTAAATAATAGAAACTTTACCACCTGCTGATTCAATTGCTTTGATGGCAGATTCAGAAAATTTATTAGCTTTTACTTCAACAGCACTCTTTAATTCACCACGACCTAAAATCTTGATTTTATCATTCTTGCTCATTAAACCATTTGCAAGTAAAAACTCAGTATCTATAACTTTAGTAGAAGTTTTAGCTATTAATTCAGATAGTGTATCAATATTAATAGGCTTAAATTCTATTCTACCTAGGTTAGTAAAACCAAACTTTGGTATACGTCTTTGAAGAGGCATTTGACCACCTTCAAAACCAATCTTTTTAGAATAACCAGATCTAGATTTAGCACCTTTATGACCTCTTGCAGAAGTTCCACCTAAACCGGATCCAGCACCTCTACCTACTCTTTTCGAAACTTTAACAGAACCTTTTGCAGGTTGTAAATTACTTAATTTCATTTTATGCTTCAGTTAAAACAACTAAATGACCAACTTTTCCTACCATACCCTTAATCTGAGGAGTATTCTCAACAATTACGCTTTTGTTAATTTTACCCAATCCAAGAGCTTTTATTGTTCTCTTTTGACGCTCAGGTCTATCAATGGTACTTTTTACCTGGGTAATTTTTACTTTAGCCATTATAATTAACCGTTAAATACTTTAGACAATGTAACACCACGTTGTTGAGCTACAGTATGAGGAGCTCTCATTCTTGTTAAAGCATCAAAAGTTGCCTTAACTACGTTATGTGGATTAGAAGAACCTTTAGACTTAGCTAATACATCCTTAACACCAGCACTTTCAAGAACTGCACGCATTGAACCACCAGCTATAACACCAGTACCAGGAGCAGCAGGTTTTAGTAGAACAAATCCTCCACTAAATTTGCCAAGAGTTTCATGAGGTAAAGTTCCTTTTAATACTGGAACCTTAATCAAATTCTTCTTAGCATCATCAATACCTTTTGTAATAGCATCAGTAACCTCATTAGCTTTACCTAAACCGTATCCAACAACACCTTGTCCATCTCCTACTACTACGATTGCAGAAAAACTAAATCTTCTACCACCTTTTACAACTTTTGCTACTCTCTGAATTGCAACAACTTTTTCTTTCAATTCGATTTCGCTAGCCTTAACAGAACGTATATTCACCTGAGCCATAATTAATTAAAACTTTAATCCACCTTCTCTGGCACCTTCTGCCAAAGCCTTAACTCTACCATGATATAAGTATCCACCTCTATCAAAAACAACAGTGGCAATACCTTTTTCTAAAGCTCTTTCAGCCAATTTCTGACCTACAACTTTTGAAACATCAGTTTTAGTACCAGTACCAGCTCCCAATTCTTTATATGATGCACTTACTAAAGTTGCGCCAGCTAAATCATCGATAATTTGAGCATAAATACCAGCATTACTTCTAAAAACTGATAATCTTGGTATAGAGGAAGTACCAGAAATTTTATTTCTTATACTTCTTTTTATCCTTAATCTTCTTAAATCTTTCTTAGTTGCCATTATAACAATTATTTAGAAGCAGTTTTACCAGCTTTACGTCTAACAACTTCACCAACAAAGCGAACACCTTTTCCTTTATATGGTTCCACTTTACGAAGTGATCTAATTTTTGCAGCAACTTGTCCTATAAGTTGCTTATCAATACACTCAAGTGAAATAATTGGGTTTTTACCCTTATCAGTCACTGCAGAAACAGATATTTCTGAAGGAAGTGCCAGATATATATTATGTGAATATCCCAAACTTAACTCAAGAACCTGACCAGTAGCAGAGGCTTTATAACCAACACCTACTAATTCTAAATTAGTTTTGTAACCATCACTTACTCCTACAATCATGTTACTGATTAGTGCACGGTATAAACCATGCAGGGCTTTATGTCTTTTTTGCTCAGTAGGTCTCTCTACTAGTAAAGTAGAACCATCAACAGAAACAGTAATGTCTTTGTCAATTACTTGCGAAAGCGTACCCTTAGGACCTTTAACAACAATTTCATTCCCAGCAGAAACTGTTACATTTATATTTGCTGGCAAATTAATTGGTTTTTTTCCTATTCTTGACATATCTAATGAATTGAATATCTTCTATTAATAAACGAAACACATTACCTCACCACCAACGTTAAGGTTTCTGGCTTCTTTATCAGTCATTACACCTTTTGAAGTACTTAGAATTGCAATTCCAAGTCCATTTAGTACTCTAGGAAGAGAATCAGACTGTACATATTTTCTCAAACCTGGAGAACTTACTCTTTCAAGCTTTGTGATAGCTGATTCCTTGCTTACAGGATTATATTTCAAAGCTATTTTGATAGTACCCTGATTATTCTCAGAATTCTCAAATTTATAGTTAAGAATATAGCCTTTATCAAAAAGAACCTTAGTAATCTCCTTCTTCAAATTAGAAGCAGGTATTTCCACAATCCTATGATTTGCTTTTATTGCATTTCTTAACCTCGTTAAAAAATCTGCTACCGGATCCGTCATCTTTATATAATATTTAAATCGCCTTTATCAAAACTAAAGCCCAAAACTGGGCTGCAAAGATAAGAACTTATTTTTTTAAATAAAAAAATATTATTGAATTATTTACCAACTTGCTTTAGTTACACCTGGTATTTTGCCAGCTAGTGCTAATTCTCTAAATGTAACACGAGAAACACCAAACTTTCTCATATAACCTCTTGGTCTACCAGTTAATTTACATCTATTATGAACTCTAACAGGAGAAGCATTCTTAGGAAGTTTATCTAATGCTTCATAATCGCCAGCTTCTTTAAGTGCTGCACGTTTTTCAGCATATTTCGCTACTGTAGCGATTCTTTTTCTTTCTCTAGCTTTTACAGATTCCTTAGCCATAATTAAGATTTTTTCTGGTTTGCAAATGGCATACCAAATGCCTTTAATAATTCTAAACTTTCTTCGTCAGATGCAGCTGTAGTTACAAAAGTAATATCCATACCGGATATTTTAGCAACTTTATCAATACTGATCTCTGGAAAAATAATTTGTTCTTGTACACCGAGTGTATAATTACCTCTGCCGTCAAAACCTTTTTCATTTATTCCACGAAAATCTCTTACTCTTGGAAGTGCTACTGTGATAAGACGATCAAAAAATTCATACATTTTATCACCTCGTAAAGTAACTTTAGCTCCAATTGGCATATTTTCACGTAACTTAAAGTTAGATATCGCCTTTTTTGATATAGTCGATACTGCCTTTTGTCCTGAAATTTGTGTTAATTCATCAACACCAACATCAACTAATTTTTTATCAGCTACAGCTGCACCGATACCTTTGTTTATTACAATTTTTGTAACCTTTGGTACCTGCATAATTGATTTATACTGAAATTTATCTTTTAACAAAGAAACAATTTCTTTCGAGTATTTATCTTTAAGTCTTGGATTAGCCATTTTTTACAACCTCCCCTGATTTTTTTGAATATCTTTTCAATTTACCGTCAGAATCAACTTTTCTACCTGTTTTAACGGCTTGACCAGAAGCTGGATCTACTAACATCAGATTACTAACGTGCACTGGAGCTTCCATTTGCTTAATTCCACCATTTGGATTTGAAGCCGATGGTTTAATATGTTTAGAAACAATATTGATCCCTTCTACAATTGCTCTGTTCTTTTCAAGATCAACAGAAAGTACTTTACCAGTCTTCGTCTTATGATCACCGGAGATAACCTTTACAGTATCCCCACTTTTGATGTGCAATTTTGGCTGCTTATTCTTTTTCCTTTCCATATCCTTATAAAACTTCAGGTGCCAATGAAACTATTTTCATAAACTGTTTTTCTCTAAGCTCTCTGGCAACAGGTCCAAAAATACGCGTGCCTCTAGGCTCATCATTGTTGTTTAACAAAACTACAGCATTATCACCAAAACGAATGTATGAACCATCGTTTCTTCTTAATTCTTTTTTAGTTCTAACAATTACAGCTCTAGAAACCGTACCCTTTTTCATACTACTAGAAGAAAGAGCAGACTTAACAGTAACAATAACTTTATCACCTATAGATGCAAACTTTTTACCTGTTCCGCCAAGTACTCTGATCACCAAAACTTCTTTGGCACCGCTGTTATCAGCTACATTGAGCCGTGCTTCTGACCTAATCATAATTATTTAGCTCTTTCTAAGATTTCAACTAATCTCCAACGCTTGTTCTTGCTAGTTGGACGTGTTTCCATTATTTTCACCAAATCTCCAATACCACAAGCGTTATTTTCGTCATGCGCCATTAATTTTTTTGATTTGGATAAAAACTTACCATAAATAGGATGCTTAACCTTTCTCTCTACCAACACAGTAATAGATTTAGTCATCTTATTACTTACTACCTTTCCTATTCTTTCTTTTCTTAAATTTCTTGTCTCCATTATACCTTAAAGATTAAGCTTTTGCAGATTTAGCGTTAAAACTAGTTTTAAGTCTGGCAATCAGTTTCTTTGAGGTTCTGATTTTCATTGGATTTTCAATTGGAGAAATTCCATGAGCAAATTTTAACCTTAACAAAACCTCTTCTTCAGATTTAATTTTTTCTTTAAGGTCTTCCAGACTAAGTCCGTTTATTTCTGAATTCTTCATTCTATTTATCCTTTATAATCAGGCCTAACGACAAATTTAGTTCTAACAGGAAGTTTTTGTGCAGCTAATCTCAAAGATTCTTGAGCTACATCCATAGTTACTCCTCCAGATTCGAACAAGATAGTACCAGGTTTAACAACTGCTACCCAATATTCAGGTGCACCTTTACCTTTACCCATCCTTACTTCAGCAGGCTTTTTGGTTATAGGCTTATCAGGAAAAATTCTTATCCAAATTTGACCTTCTCTCTTCATCGCTCTACTAATTGCAATACGAGCAGCCTCAATTTGACGACTGGTTATATATGCTGGTTCTAAGCATTTTATTCCAAAGGAACCAAAAGCAATTGCACTACCACGAGTTGCAATACCTTTTACTCTACCTTTCTGCTGTTTTCTAAATTTTGTTCTTTTCGGCTGTAACATCTTTACCTACTTTTAAATGCAATACTAACGTCTTTTTCTTCTAGCGCCAGCGTCTTTTTTACCTCTTCTACCAGCTGAAGCTACACCAGATTCTGGAGCTGCACCAGCACTTGCAAGACCAACATTTGGAGAAAGATCTCTTTTACCAAAAACTTCTCCTTTAAAGATCCATACTTTGATACCTATTTTACCATATACAGTCAAGGCTTCTGAGATTGCATAATCTATATCTGCACGTATTGTATGTAATGGTATTCTACCTTCTTTGTACTGTTCAGTACGCGCCATTTCAGCACCACCTAAACGACCAGAAACTTTTACCTTAATACCTAAAGCTCCCACTCTAATCGTAGCAGCAATAGCCTGTTTCATAGCTCTTCTGTATGATATTCTAGCCTGCAACTGTTGTGCAATAGATTCTCCTACAAGTTTGGCGTCCAATTCAGGTCTCTTAATTTCAAATATGTTAATTTGAACGTCTTTACCTGTAATTTTCTTTAACTCTTCTTTAATCTTATCGACCTCAGCACCACCTTTTCCAATAACAACACCCGGACGAGCGGTATTAACAGTCAAAGTAATTCTTTTTAGAGTCCTTTCAATAACGACTTTAGAAATTCCTCCTTTTGGGATTCTGGCGTAAATGTAATTTCTGATTTTTTCATCTTCAATTAATTTCTCAGCGAAAGTTTTTCCGCCATACCAGTTAGAGTCCCACCCTTTTATAATTCCAAGTCTGAAACCAACAGGATTTACTTTTTGTCCCATCGTAAATTATCTTTAGTCGTTGTTTGATGATTTATTTGCTGAAGTCTTCTTAGTGGTTTTCTTTTCGCCACTAACAGCTTTAGACTTTACTTCTTTTTTCTCAGAAGTACTTTCTTCTGTAACTGTAGATAGAACACCTAAAGTATCAAGTACCATAGTAACATGGTTTGATCTTTTTCTAATTCTATATCCTCTACCTTGAGGTGCAGGTCTTAATCTCTTAAGCATTCTACCACCATCAACAAATATTTCTTTGATATATAGATCTGCATCTTCAATACGAGAAGATTCATTAGCTACTTGCCAGTTGGCTATTGCTGAAAGAAGTAATTTTTCAAGTCTCTTAGCACCAACTTGTGGCTGATATTTAAGAATACTTAATGCTTTACTAATTTTTTCGCCTCTAATCAAATCAGCCACCAATCTCATTTTTCTTGTAGAGGTCGGAACATCATTAAGTTTAGCAGAAACACTAGAATTTGGAGTATTCTTAGCCGCTTCCTTCTTATTTCTCTTTATTACAGACCTTCTTTGTTTCTGAGTAGCTTCCATAATTATCTCTTACCTTTATCTTTTTTAGCAACGTGGCCTCTAAAATTTCTAGTAGGAGCAAATTCACCTAGTTTATGTCCTACCATGTTTTCAGTAACATATACAGGGATAAACTTATTCCCGTTATGTACTCCAAATGTATGACCTACAAAATCAGGAGAGATCATAGATCTTCTAGACCAGGTTTTAATTACACTCTTTTTTCCTGATTCATTCATAGCTTGAACTTTAATATCAAGTCTATAATCAATATAAGGTCCCTTTTTTAGCGAACGTGCCATTTATATCTTATTTTCTCTTAGTAATAATAAGCCTATTAGAATATTTATTTGCATTTCTGGTCTTCTGACCTTTTGCATAAAGTCCATTTCTGGAACGAGGATGACCACCTGATGATCTACCTTCACCACCACCCATAGGGTGATCTACCGGGTTCATAGCAACCCCTCTTGTTCTTGGTCTAATACCTTTCCATCTATTTCTACCAGCTTTACCAACACTTAAGTTCATGTGGTCAGAGTTAGATACTGAACCAATTGTTGCTAAACAATTTGATAATACTAATCTCATCTCACCTGATGGTAATTTAAGGGTAGCGTACTTACCTTCTCTAGCAACAAGTTGTGCATAAGAACCTGCACTTCTAGCCATAGCTCCACCTTTACCAGGTTTTAATTCTATGTTGTGTACAATTGTACCTAGAGGTATTTCGCTTAGAGGCAATGTATTACCTATTTCAGGAGCAATTCCATTTCCACTAAGTATTGTAGTATCTACTTTTAAACCTTCTGGAGCAATTATATATCTTTTTTCACCGTCAGCATAAAACAACAAGGCAATCCTTGCAGTTCTATTTGGATCATATTCTATAGTTTTTACAACAGCAGGAATACCAAATTTATTTCTTTTGAAATCAATCTCTCTATACTGCTTTTTATGACCACCACCTATGTAGCGCATAGTCATTCTTCCCTGGCTATTTCTACCACCACTCTTTTTGATAGGTCTCAATAAAGACTTGTCAGGAGGAGAAGCAGTCCGGTCCTTGAAATCAGGACCGATGCTAAAGCGTTGCCCCGGCGTAATTGGTCTTAATTTTTTCAGTCCCATTTTAACTCAACTTAAATTCCGCTGTAAAAATCAATTAATTCTCCATCTGCTACTGTTACAATAGCTTTCTTATATGCAGCAGTTCTACCAGAAACAAGACCTGATTTTGTATGCTTAGACTTTTTCTTGCCAGCATAAATCATAGTTTTAACTTCTGCAACATTAACTGAATACATCTTTTCTACAGCCTGTTTTATTTCAACCTTATTAGATTTCTTTTCAACAAGGAAACCGTATTTTCCTTTTTCGTTTTCGGATGAAATCTTCTCCGTAACCAGAGGTTTTATAAGAACATTCATTATAATTAACTTAAAAGGTCTTCAATTTTTTTAATCGCACCTTCAGTAAATAGAAGTTGATCTGCATGTAACAAATCATACGTGTTAACATCAGAGGCTACAACTACTTTAGTTCTTTGAATATTTCTACTTGATAAATAAACGTTCTTATCAAGATCAGAAATTACAAATAGAGTTTTATTACTCTCCAATTTAAGATTAGCAAGCATACTCAAAAACTCTTTAGTTTTTGGTTCTGCAAAAGTAAAATCTTGTAAAACTGAAAGAGAATTATTCTTTACCTTATGAGCAAGAGCAGATTTTCTAGCTAAAGATTTTAATTTTTTATTGAGTTTGAAAGAGTAATTTCTTGGTCTTGGACCGAAGATAGTACCACCACCTACAAATACTGGTGATTTTCTTGAACCAGCTCTAGCACCACCGGTACCTTTTTGCTTTTTCAACTTTCTAGTAGAAAAAGACACTTCAGCTCTTTCTTTTGCTTTATGAGTTCCTTGACGTTGGTTAGCAAGGTATTGCTTTACATCAAGATAGATAGCATGGTTATTTGGCTCAATTCCAAAAACATCTTGAGACAATTTAACTTTTTTGCCTGTATCTTTTCCCTTAATATCTAATATAGCAAGCTCCATTTTCTTATTTTTCTAAGATTAAGAAAGAATTGATTGCTCCAGGAACGGAGCCATTAACAAGTATGAGATTTTTTTCAGGATAAATTTTCAAAACCTCAAGGTTGAAAACTTTAACTCTGTCTCCACCCATTCTGCCTGCCATTCTCATTCCTTTAAATACTCTTGAAGGAAATGAACATGCTCCAATAGAACCAGGGTGTCTTTGTCTGTTGTGCTGACCGTGAGTTTGACCTCCAACACCACCAAAATTATATCTTTTAACTACCCCTTGGAAACCTTTTCCTTTAGAAGTACCTATAATTTCTACAAATTCTCCAACTTCAAAAACATCGGATAAAGCAAGAGTTTCACCAAGACTATACTCCTTCTCAAAATACTTAAACTCAGCAACTTTTCTCTTTGGAGAAGTACCAGCTTTTTTAAAATGCCCTATAAGAGCTTTTCCGGCATTCTTTTCTTTCTTTTCACCAAAGGCCAGCTGAAGAGCTTTATAACCGTCTGTTTCCTCAGTCTTAACCTGGGTTACAACACAGGGACCTGCCTCAATCAAAGTAGCAGCTTCTTGCTTACCATCTTTGAATACGCTGGTCATACCTATTTTTCTTCCTATTAACCCTGACATTTTATTAATAAATTAAACAATTATTCGTTTTATATATTCAATATTTTCAAAACGGACTGCAAAGTTAAGAAATTTAACTTTTATGACAAACTTTTTTAATAATATTTTATTTAAAAGCGTCCTGATTTGATAAAAAAAAGAACCAATAGCTCTATTGGTCCTTTTCAAAATCAGTTTGAATAGAGATCAAACTTTTATCTCAACATCAACTCCACTTGGCAATTCAAGTTTCATCAATGCATCTACAGTTTTAGAACTGGTAGAATAGATGTCAACTAATCTTTTAAAAGTACAAAGTTGAAATTGTTCTCTAGACTTCTTATTTACGTGAGGAGATCTTAATACAGTAAACTTTTCCTTTACAGTTGGTAAAGGAATAGGTCCACTAACGATGGCACCTGTTGCTTTTACAGCCCTAACAATCTTCTCTGAAGATTTATCTACCAGATTGTGATCGTAAGATTTAAGTTTAATTCTAATTTTCTGGTTCATAATTTTATTATTTAGCAGCAGTACCTTTTACTTTGGCAATAATTGACTCTGAAAGACTTGCTGTAACAAATTCATAATGTGAGAATGTTAATGATGCAGTAGCACGACCTGATGTAATTGTTCTTAAATCAGTAACATATCCAAATAATTCTGACAATGGAACATCTGCTTTAATAACTTGTCCACCTGCTTTGCTGTCCATCCCCTTCATTACACCCCTTCTACGGTTAAGATCTCCGGTAACAGGCCCTGTATACTCATCAGGTGTAACTATTTCAACGTTCATGATTGGTTCCATGATTTTAGCACCTGCATTTTTTGCAGCAACTCTAAAACCACCTCTTGCAGCTAGCTCAAATGATAACGCATCAGAGTCAACGTCGTGATATGAACCATGAAACAACCTTACTTTCATAGATTCAACAGGGTAACCAGCTAAAGGTCCATTACTCATGGCCTCATTGAAACCTTTCTGAATAGCAGGTATAAATTCTCTAGGAATTACACCACCTACAATTTGATTTTCAAATAATAAACCAGGAAGACCGTCTTCACGTGGTCCAATTTCGAAAACTATATCAGCGAATTTACCTTTACCACCAGATTGTTTCTTATAAACTTCTCTGTGTTCAAAATTCTTTGTAATGGTTTCTTTATAAGCTACCTGTGGAGCACCCTGATTAACTTCTACTTTAAATTCTCTTTTCAAACGATCAAGAATAATTTCTAAGTGAAGTTCACCCATACCTCTAAGTATCGTTTGTCCAGTTTCTTCATCTGTAGAAACATGTAAAGTAGGATCTTCTTCAACAAGTTTGGCAATAGCCATACCCATCTTATCAACATCAGCCTGAGTTTTAGGCTCAATTGCATATCCTATAACTGGTTCTGGAAAATCCATAGATTCAAGAACAATTTTGTTCTTTTCATCACACAATGTGTCACCAGTTTTAATATCTTTAAATCCAACAACTGCACCTATATCACCAGCAACCAATCTTTCGATTTGGTTTTGTTTATTAGCGTGCATTTGAAATATTCTGGAAATTCTTTCTTTATTATCAGAACGAGAATTGTATATATAAGAACCTGATTCTAAAACACCAGAATAGGCTCTAACAAAGCAAAGTCTACCAACAAATGGATCCGTTGCAATTTTAAAAGCAAGACCAGCAAATGGTTCTTTTTCACTTGGCTTTCTTTCAATTTCTTGATCGGTATCCGGGTTAGTACCTACAATACTTTCTTTATCCATAGGTGATGGCAATAATTCCATCACATAATCAAGCATAGTTTGTACACCCTTATTTTTAAAAGAAGAACCACAAAGCATAGGTACGATCTTCATATCGATAACCGCTTTACGCAATGCAGTCAGAATTTCTTCTTCGCTAATTGAGTTAGGATCATCAAAAAATTTCTCCATTAAGGAGTCATCGTATTCAGCAATAGCTTCTAGTAACTTTTCTCTATATTCAGTAGCTTCCTCAACCATATCAGCTGGTATAGGAACCTCAGTAAAGGTCATACCCTTATCCTCTTCATTCCACTGAATTCCACGGAAATTAACTAAATCAACTACTCCTTTAAAAGTATCTTCAGCACCAATTGGCAATTGAAGTGCTACGGCGTTACTTCCTAATATTTCTTTAACTTGCTTACAAACATTAAGAAAATCAGAACCCGAACGGTCCATTTTGTTCACAAAACCAATCCTAGGTACATTATAATTATTGGCAAGTCTCCAGTTAGTTTCAGACTGTGGTTCCACACCGTCAACTGCACTAAACAAGAAAACCAAACCATCTAATACTCTAAGAGAACGATTTACCTCAACAGTAAAGTCAACGTGACCAGGAGTATCAATAATATTTACGTGATAGTTATTGCTTCTATATTTCCAGTTAACAGTTGTAGCAGCAGAAGTGATAGTAATACCTCTTTCTTGCTCCTGAGCCATCCAGTCCATTGTTGCAGCACCATCATGAACTTCACCAATTTTGTGGCTAACACCAGCATAATAAAGGATTCGTTCAGTTGTGGTAGTTTTACCAGCATCAATATGCGCAGCAATACCAATATTTCTGGTAAATTTTAAATCGCGAGCCATAATAACTTATAGAATATATTAGAATCTAAAATGTGAGAATGCTTTGTTAGCTTCGGCCATTCTGTGAGTATCATCTTTCTTTTTCACAGCAGAACCTTCACCTTTTGAAGCGGCAACAATTTCGCCAGCAAGCTTCTCAGTCATGGTTTTTTCACCTCTAGCTCTAGAATATTTAATTAACCATTTCATGCCTAGAGAGTTTTTTCTGTCTGGTCTAACTTCAGATGGAACCTGGAAGGTAGAACCCCCAACACGTCTACTTTTAACCTCTACAAATGGACTAACATTATTTAGAGCTTTTCTCCAAACTTCAAGACCATTTTCACTAGTTCTTTTTTCAACTAGTTCAATAGCATTGTAAAAAATAGAATATGCAAGACTTTTTTTACCATCAACCATCAGTGCGTTTACAAATTTTGTAACTACTGTATCTTTGAATTTTGGATCAGGTAATACGTATCTCTTTTTAGGTTTAGCCTTTCTCATGATCTGATATTATTTTTTCTTCCCTTTTCCTTTTCCTGCTGGAGCCGCTGCTTGACCAGGTTTAGGTCTCTTAGCACCATATTTTGAACGTCTCTGCAATCTACCGCTAACACCGGCAGTATCAAGTGCACCCCTTACTATGTGATAACGTACACCTGGTAGATCTTTTACTCTTCCACCACGAATTAAAACAATAGAGTGTTCTTGAAGGTTATGACCTTCACCTGGTATATAAGCGTTAACTTCTTTACCATTTGTAAGACGAACCCTTGCAACTTTTCTCATCGCAGAGTTTGGTTTTTTAGGAGTAGTAGTGTACACTCTGGTACAAACTCCTCTTCTCTGAGGACAAGAATCCAAGGCAGGAGACTTAGATTTCCAAGCTTGCTTCTCCCTCCCTTTTCTTACTAATTGCTGAATAGTAGGCATTTAATTTCTAATTCAAAATTTTAGATACAACCCTTTGAAATTAGGGACTGCAAAGGTAGTTAATCCTAGTAAGTAAACAAAATAAATAAGTTATTTTTTTACTAAGCTTCACCAACAGGTCCCGAAAAATTCATTGGAAAATTTGGAGCATCAGCATTTTGCTTGATGCTCCCGAAATTTTCTTCGTATTTTTTTATGTTTTCGTTTAAAGCTCCCAATAGCCTTTTGGCATGTTCGGGAGTAATAATTATGCGACTTTTAACTTTGGCTTTTGGCACCCCAGGCATAAGTCTTATAAAATCAATAACAAATTCGGAATTTGAATGAGCTATCATAGCAAGATTAGAGTATACTCCTTCCGCAACATCCTCAGTTAACTCAACATTAATCTGATTTGTGAATTCTCCTTCAACTTCTTTATTGTTATTCATTCTAAAAATAATTTAATATTAACCTTCTTGTAATTGTTCTTTTTTCTTAGCCTCCTTTGAAGCTACCAGAGCATCATATTCATCCTGAGAACCTACAATCATTTTTTGATATTTTCTAACACCGGTTCCGGCCGGAATTAAATGTCCAACAATAACGTTTTCTTTTAATCCTTGTAGAAAATCTGATTTACCTCTTATGGCTGCTTCACTCAATACTTTGGTTGTTTCCTGGAAGGAAGCCGCAGAAATAAAGCTTTCAGTACCAAGAGATGCTTGCGTAATACCTTGTAGAATTGGTCTGGATACAGCAGCTTCTGCATCACGAACAGTCGCTAGTTTAAGGTCTTTTCTTCTCAAACTTGAGTTTTCATCTCTTAAACGCCTAGCAGTTACAATCATACCAGGTTTAAATGCTGAAGAATCACCAGCATCAACAACTACTTTCTTATCAAGAATTTCGTCATTTTCTTCTCTAAAGCTGAATTTATCTACGGATTGACCAGGTAAGAAACTGGTATCACCAGGTTCTACAATTTCAACTTTTTGCATCATCTGACGAACGATGGTTTCACAATGCTTGTCATTGATCTTCACACCTTGCAGACGGTATACTTCCTGAATTTCATTTACAAGATACTCTTGAACTGCAGTAGGACCTTTGATTGATAAAATGTCAGAAGGAGTAATAGCCCCATCAGTTAATGGATAACCAGCCTTTACGAAGTCATTGTCTTGTACAAGTATATGTTTAGAAAGAGGTACCATGTACTTTTTCTTCACACCATCTTTTGACTCGATATATACCTCTCTGTTACCACGTTTAACTCCACCATATGTAACAACACCGTCAATTTCAGAAACAACCGCAGGATTACTTGGGTTACGCGCTTCAAATAATTCAGTAACGCGTGGAAGACCACCGGTAATATCTCTGGTTTTACCAACAGCTCTAGGGATTTTAACTAAGATTTGACCAGCTTTTACAGCTTGCCCATTATCTATAGCTAAGTGAGCACCTACAGGTATATTATATGTTTTGCTTTCTTTGTCTTTCTGTTTAGCATGAACAATAATTGCAGGGTTTTTAGACTTATCTTTCGTTTCTACAATTACTTTCTCTCTATGACCAGTTTGTTCATCTGATTCTTCACGGAAGGTAATTCCTTCTTCAATAGCCTCGAAATCAACAGACCCATCGTATTCAGAAAGGATAACAGCGTTATATGGATCCCAGAAGCAAATTTCTTCACCTTTGGTTACTTTTTGGCCATCTTTTACTTTCAAGAATGCTCCATAAGGAACATGGTTTGTAGTAAGAACTTTCTGAGTAGATTCTTCAACGATTTTAATTTCACCGGAACGACCCATAACTACAGTGATTTTATCACCGTCGTTGTTAGTAGTTTCAATTGTTCTTAATTCGTCAAAAGATACCACACCTTCAAATTTTGCCTGGATAGTAGCTTCAACAGCAATGTTAGAAGCAGTACCACCTACGTGGAATGTTCTAAGAGTAAGCTGAGTACCAGGCTCACCAATTGATTGAGCAGCAATAACACCTACAGACTCGCCAATTTCTACCATTCTGCCACTAGATAGGTTTCTACCGTAACACTTGGCACAAACTCCTCTTTTAGCTTCACAGGTTAGTACAGATCTGATTTCAACCTCATCCAATGCAGAGTCATCCAATGCAAACGCAATAGTTTCAGTTATCTCTTCACCACTTTCGACTAGTAATTTGTTAGTAATTGGATCAAATATGTCATGAACTGCAACTCGACCTAAAACTCTTTCAGATAGTGGCTCTACGATATCCTCATTATCTTTAAGAGCAGATACTGAAAGTCCTCTTAAGGTACCACAATCTACTTCATTAATAACAACATCCTGAGCAACGTCTACTAACCTTCTTGTTAAGTAACCAGCATCAGCAGTTTTTAAGGCTGTATCGGCAAGACCTTTTCTGGCACCGTGTGTAGAAATAAAGTATTCAAGTACATCTAGACCTTCTTTAAAGTTAGAAAGAATCGGGTTTTCGATAATTTCACCAACTGAACCTTGAAGGTTTTTCTGAGGTTTTGCCATAAGACCCCTCATACCACCAAGCTGTCTAATCTGTTCTCTGGAACCTCTAGCACCTGAGTGCATCATCATGTAAATACTATTGAAGCCTTGATTGTCATTTTCTAATTGCTGCATCAAGGTTTCAGTAATCTGAGAGTTTACCCTGGTCCAAATATCGATAACCTGGTTGTAACGCTCATTATCTGTAATAAGACCCATCAGGTAGTTATTCCAAACTACATCAACATCCTTTTTAGCTTCAACAACAAGTTCAGCTTTCTTTTCAGGAACCATGATATCTGACAAACCGATGGATAAACCACCACGGTAAGCAGACATAAATCCTAGTGTTTTAATATCATCTAAGAATTTAGCAGTTCTAGCAAGTCCAGACTCTTTGTGAACAAGAGAAATTATTTGCTGTAACTTTTTCTTAGTTAAAAGTTCGTTCAAATATCCAACTTCTTCAGGTACGAATGTGTTGAATACAACTCTACCGGCTACTGTTTCAATAATTTTGCTTTCAAGTACACCTTCTTTGTTTTTAACAATGGTTTTTACTTTGATGAAAGCATGTTGAGACAGTTTTCCTTCATTTAAAGCTATTATTACTTCTTCAGCTCCATAAAAAGTTTTGCCTTCTCCAAGTATAATTTCGTTCTCGGTAGATTTTTTTCCTTTGGTAACATAGTACAATCCAAGAACCATGTCTTGAGAAGGTACAGTAATTGGTGCACCGTTTGCCGGGTTAAGAATATTATGAGAAGCAATCATTAGAACTGAAGCTTCAAGAATAGCCTCATGACCAAGTGGTACGTGAACGGCCATCTGGTCACCGTCAAAGTCAGCGTTAAATGCAGTACATACTAATGGATGCAACTGAATAGCTTTTCCTTCAATCAATTTAGGTTGGAAAGCCTGAATACCAAGTCTGTGAAGTGTTGGAGCACGGTTTAGAAGAACAGGATGTCCTTTTAATACATTTTCCAAAATATCCCAAACTACAGGATCTTTTCTATCAACTATTTTTTTAGCAGACTTAACAGTCTTTACTATACCTCTTTCAATTAACTTTCTAATAATAAACGGCTTAAACAACTCAGCAGCCATATCTTTAGGAAGTCCACACTCATGAAGCTTAAGTTCAGGTCCAACAACTATTACAGAACGACCTGAATAATCTACCCTTTTACCTAATAAGTTCTGACGGAAACGTCCTTGTTTACCTTTAAGCATATCACTTAAAGATTTAAGAGCTCTGTTTCCTTCAGCCCTTACAGCATTTACTTTTCTTGAGTTATCAAATAAAGAATCAACAGCTTCCTGAAGCATTCTTTTCTCATTTCTAAGTATAACTTCCGGAGCTTTAATTTCTATAAGTCTTTTTAGACGGTTATTACGAATAATAACTCTTCTATAAAGATCGTTTAAGTCAGAAGTTGCGAATCTACCACCATCAAGAGGTACAAGAGGTCTTAATTCCGGCGGAATAACAGGAACCATTCTAATTACCATCCACTCCGGACGATTTTCAATTCTGGTTCTTGCATCTCTAAATGCTTCAACAACTTTTAATCTTTTTAGTGCTTCTGCTTTTCTTTGCTGAGAAGTATCGTTAGCAGCTGCATGTCTAAGACTATATGATAAGTCATCTAATTGTGTTCTTGCTAATAACATTTCAAGTGCATCGGCACCCATTTTAGCAATAAATTTATTAGGATCATCATCATCTAGAAGTTGATTTTCTCTAGGTAATTTATCCAGAATGTCTAAATATTCATCTTCAGTTAGAAAATCAAGATAGTTAATACCATCTTCAGATTTAAGTCCCGCCTGAATGACAACATATCTTTCATAATAGATAATCTGATCAAGCTTTTTGGTAGGAAGACCTAATAAGTAACCAATTTTATTTGGCAAAGATCTAAAATACCAAATATGTGCTACAGGAACTACAAGTTCAATGTGGCCCATACGCTCTCTTCTAACTTTCTTCTCGGTTACTTCAACACCGCATCTATCACATATGATACCTTTGTATCTAATTCTCTTATACTTACCGCAATGACATTCCCAGTCCTTTACAGGTCCAAAGATACGTTCGCAGAAAAGGCCACCCATTTCAGGTTTATAAGTTCTGTAATTAATGGTTTCCGGCTGGGTAACTTCGCCGTGAGAACTCTCAAGAATGGACTCAGGAGAAGCAAGACTAATGGTAACTTTGTCGAACTCCTGATTTAACTTTTTATTTTTTTTATAGGCCATATTTATACTCAAAAGTTAAAGTCAGGTCCGAAGACCCGACTTAAGGTTCATTAATTAATCTAAAGTAATTTCGAGGGCCAAACCTCTCAATTCATGTACTAGTACGTTGAAGGATTCTGGAATATTCGGTTTAGGCATATTCTCTCCTTTTACTATAGCTTCATAAGCTTTAGCTCGACCAATTACATCATCAGATTTAACAGTTAAAATTTCTTGAAGAACATTAGCTGCACCAAATGCTTCTAATGCCCAAACTTCCATTTCACCGAATCTCTGACCACCAAATTGAGCTTTACCACCAAGCGGTTGTTGTGTGATAAGTGAGTAAGGTCCTATTGACCTTGCATGCATCTTATCATCAACAAGGTGACCTAATTTAAGCATATATATAATACCTACTGTTACCTTTTGATCAAAACGCTGACCAGATAAACCATCATAAAGATAGGTTCTACCGTATTCAGGAAGCTTTGCTTCTGCAAGTTCAGCAGCAACTTCTGCCTGACTTGCACCATCAAATATTGGTGTAGAGTATTTACGACCAAGTTTTTCACCTGCCCAACCTAATACGGTTTCGTAAATCTGTCCAATGTTCATCCTTGATGGTACACCAAGTGGGTTTAGAACGATATCTACAGGTGTTCCATCTTCAAGGAAAGGCATATCCTCATCCCTTACAATTTTCGCTACAACACCTTTGTTACCGTGTCTACCAGCCATTTTATCACCCACCTTCAACTTGCGTTTTTTGGCAATGTAAACTTTGGCTAATTGAACAATTCCTGCAGGAAGTTCATCACCTACTTCGAGCGTAAATCTATCTCTTTTAAATCTTCCTGAAATTTCGTTTCTTTTTCGGTTATAGTTTTTAACCATACCGACGATTAAGGAATTACTGCGCTCGTCAGCTGTCCAACCTTCAAGAACTAAATCTCCTATAAGGTTAACTTCTTCAGGAACATTGTAATTACTCTCATCTCTATATGGGTTTTTGTCCGCAAAAAGATTTTCAGTAATATTTTTTCTATTGAATTTAACACCTTTGGAAACCATTTCGTCACCAAACTTGTGTTTTACTCCTTGAGAAACTTGTCCATCTAGTACTTGAACCATTTTCTCGATCAACATACCTCTTAGAGCAAGTAAATCTTTTGAATATTGGTTCTTTAAAGCATCAACCTGCTTTTTAGATTTAGCACGTATATCTTTATCTTTCTTAGGACGTTTGAACAATTTGGTGTCAATTACAACACCTTTTAATGAAGGAGGTGCCTTTAAAGAGGCATCTTTAACATCTCCGGCTTTGTCACCAAAAATTGCTCTAAGAAGTTTCTCCTCTGGAGTTGGGTCAGTTTCTCCTTTTGGAGTAATCTTACCAATCAGAATATCTCCTTCTTTTATTTCAGCGCCAACTCGAACAATACCATTTTCATCAAGGTTTTTGATGGCTTCTTCACTAACGTTTGGAATTTCAGAGGTTAGTTCTTCTTCTCCACGTTTTGTGTCGCGAACTTCTAATTCAAATTCTTCAATATGAATAGAAGTAAAGATATCATCTCTAACAACCTTTTCTGAAATTACAATAGCATCTTCAAAGTTGTACCCTTGCCAAGGCATGAAAGCAACTTTCATATTTCTACCTAATGCAAGTTCACCGCCATTTGTAGCATAACCTTCACAAAGTATTTGGTTTTTGACTACTCTCTGACCTTTGTAAACGATTGGATTATGGTTTACACAAGTATCCTGGTTGGTTCTGCGGAACTTCGTTAGGTTATAAACTTTAAATTCATCATTGAACGAAAGAATTTTTTGGTCTTCATTCAAATCATATTTAACTATTATATTTTTTGCATCAACAAAATCAACAACACCATCACCTTCCGCAACAATTAATGCCCTAGAATCTTGCGCCACACGTTTTTCCAAACCAGTACCAACTATAGGAGCCTCGGCTCTTAATAATGGAACAGCCTGACGTTGCATGTTTGAACCCATCAAGGCTCTGTTAGCATCATCATGTTCTAAGAAAGGAATAAGTGATGCAGCAACTGATACAATCTGGTTAGGAGCAACGTCCTGATAAGAAACACTTGAAGGTTCTAATACAGGAAAATCACCTTGGAAACGAGCTTTAACTTTATCTAAAACAAAGTTTCCATCTTCTTTAACCTTTGCATTTGCCTGAGCGATATTAACTGTATCTTCTTCTTCTGCAGTTAAGTAAACAATTGGCTTAGAAAGCTCAACTTTACCTTCAATAACTTGCTTGTAAGGAGTTTCGATAAAGCCCATTTTATTCACTTTTGCATGCACACAAAGTGAAGAAATAAGACCGATGTTAGGACCTTCAGGAGTTTCGATAGTACAAAGTCTACCATAGTGCGTATAGTGAACGTCACGTACTTCGAAACCGGCTCTTTCTCTTGAAAGACCACCAGGCCCAAGTGCAGACATTCTACGTTTATGTGTTATTTCAGCTAATGGATTGGTTTGATCCATAAACTGAGATAATTGGTTTGTACCAAAGAATGAGTTAATTACAGAAGATAGTGTACGCGCATTGATTAAATCAACTGGTTTGAAATCTTCATTATCACGTACGTTCATACGTTCTTTGATGGTTCTAGCCATTCTAGCCAGACCAACTCCGAATTGGCTATACAATTGTTCCCCAACTGTACGAACTCTACGATTACTTAAATGGTCAATATCATCAACTACAGCTCTAGAGTTAATAAGGCCAATAAGATATTTAACAATGCTAATAATATCTTCGGTTGTAAGTACCTTGGTATCATAAGAAATATCAAGGCCCAACTTTTTATTAATTCTGTATCTACCTACCTCACCAAGATCATATCGCTTATCACTAAAGAAAAGGTTATGAATAATGTCACGAGCAGTCTGCTCATCAGGTGCTTCTGTATTTCTAAGCTGTCTATAAATTTGCTCTACAGCTTCTTTTTCTGAATTAGAATTATCCTTTTGAAGAGTATTATAAATGATAGTATAATCAGCTATATTAATATCTTCACGATGAATAATAATTGATTTGGTGCCAGAATTAAGGATAACATCAATATCTTCTTCAGAAACTACTGAATCACGTTCAAGTAATACTTCATTACGATCAATTGATACTACTTCACCTGTATCTTCATCAACAAAATCTTCAGTCCAAGATCTGAGAACTCTAGCAGCCAATTTTCTACCTACAACTTTTTTCAAATTTGTTTTAGAAGCTTCTACCTCTTCAGACAATTCGAACAAGTCAAGGATATCTTTATCACTACCATAACCAATAGCACGAAGAAGAGTCGTAACCGGAAACTTTTTCTTTCTATCAATATAAGCATACATAACGTTGTTTACGTCAGTTGCAAATTCTATCCAAGAACCTTTGAATGGAATAATTCTGGCAGAATATAATTTAGTACCGTTAGTATGTTTGCTTTGAGCAAAGAATACTCCAGGAGATCTGTGCAATTGAGAAACAATAACCCTCTCGGCTCCATTAATTATAAAGGAACCTTTTTCGGTCATATAAGGAATGTTTCCAAGAAAAACTTCCTGTTCTAATGTTTGAAAATCTTCGTTATCTTCATCATTACAAGATAGGCGAAGTTTTGCCTTAAGAGGAACTGAATATGTAAGACCACGATCTATAGATTCATCTACAGAATATTTTGGTGGATCAATAACATAATCAATAAATTCAAGCACAAAATTTTCTCTTGAATCAGAGATAGGGAAATTTTCTGCAAATACTTTGTACAATCCTTCCTGATTTCTATTATCAGGGGATGTATCCAGCTGAAAGAAATCCTGAAAAGATTGCAATTGTACATCCAGGAAATCAGGATAATCAATTACATATTTTACAGATGCAAAGGATTTTCTTTCTATATAATGTTTTTTAGCCAATTTCTTAAAGTTTACGTAAAATAAAAGTCAAGTTAAACGAATGAAAAGGCACCATTCCTAATAGGAAAAGACAAAAATTAAGTACCTACAAACAGGAAAAGACCTGACTAAATTGTCAGGCCTAACTTATTTTAGATAGGTAGGTAAGTTAAGTAAGCCCAAAAGGCCTTATTTTACTTCAACTTCAGCACCAGCTTCTTCTAATTGCTTCTTAAGAGCATCGGCTTCGTCTTTAGAAACCCCTTCTTTCAAAGGCTTAGGAGCACCATCTACTAAATCTTTAGCTTCTTTTAAACCAAGACCAGTTAAATCTTTAACTAATTTCACTACAGCTAGTTTTGCTCCACCTGGTGATTTTAGAATAACGTCAAAAGAAGTTTTTTCTTCAACTGCAGCAGCACCACCACCAGCAGCAGGAGCTGCAACTACAGCAGCAGCTGCAGCAGGTTCGATACCATACTCGTCTTTAAGAATTTGAGCTAACTCGTTAACTTCTTTAACAGTCAGATTAACTAACTGTTCAGCGAACGCTTTTAAATCTGCCATTTTATTTTTACTTTAAATTTATGACTTGTTTACTTATTAAATTATTTACTATTCTGATTTTTCGGAAAGAGTTTTTACTAATCCAGCTATTGTTTTACCACCCGATTGAAGAGCAGAAAGTACATTTTTAGCAGGAGATTGTAGAAGACCGATAATGTCTCCAATAACTTCTTCCTTGGATTTAAGCGTGCTTAATGTATCCAGGTTTGCATCACCAAAATAAAATGCAGTATCGATGGAAGCTCCCTTTAATAAAGGTTTGTCGGTACCACTTTTACGAAAGTCAAGCAAAATCTTTGCTGGTAGATTTCCAGTATCAGCGAAAATTACACCTGAAAAACCTTTTAATGCCTTATCTGAGAATTCACTAAAATCCACATCTAAGTTTTCAAGAGCTTTCTTAATAAGTGTATTTTTCAATACTTTGTACTCTACCCCCTTTTCAAAACACAATCTTCTAAATTTATTAACCTGTGCAACAGAAAGTCCTGAAGCATCGGTAACATAGAAGTAATTATGATCTGAAAATTTCTTTGTTAATTCCTCAATAATCTGAGCTTTTTCTTCACGTGTCATATTACAGGCCAGTTATAGAATTTTTATCAATTGATATACCAGCACTCATAGTACTGCTAAGTGATATGCTTTTTACATAAACACCTTTGGCAGAAGAAGGCTTAAGTTTCAGAACAGTTTGAATTACTTCATTTGCATTTTCTCTTATTTTCTCTGGAGAAAAAGAAACTTTACCAACACTTGTATGAACTATACCAGTTTTATCAACTTTAAAGTCAATTTTACCTTGTTTAACATCCTTCACAGCTTTGGCTACATCTAATGTAACAGTACCTGCTTTTGGATTTGGCATAAGGTTTCTTGGACCTAAAACTCGACCCAATTTACCAACTTTAGCCATTACAGTAGGCATGGTTATGATTACATCAATATCCAACCAACCTTGTTCGATTTTTTGAATGTAGTCATCCAGACCAACATATTCAGCACCAGCTTCTTTAGCTTCCTCAACTTTATCAGGAGTACATAGAACAAGAACTTTTACATCCTTACCAGTACCATGAGGTAGTGCAACAACACCTCTAACCATTTGGTCCGCCTTTCTAGGATCTACTCCAAGACGAATATCGATATCAACACTAGCATCGAATTTAGTAAAAGTAATATCTTTAACTAATTCAGCAGCATCTTCTAAAGAAACCTCTTTTTTAGGATCAAATTTAGCTAATGAAGCTTTTTGATTTTTTGTTAATTTTCCCATTGTAATCAGCTCTTATTAATTATCCCAAGGTGCAGCACCTGATACAGTTATACCCATACTTCTTGCAGTACCTGCAACCATTCTCATAGCAGATTCTAATTTAAATGAATTTAAATCAGGCATTTTTGTTTCTGCAATTTGCTGAACTTGTTCCCAAGTAACTGATCCGATTTTATTTCTATTAGGCTCTGCTGAACCTTTTTTAGCTTTAGCAGCTTCCATTAGAAGAATTGGTGCAGGAGGGGTTTTAATTACAAAATCAAAAGACTTATCTTTATACATTGTAATTAAAACTGGTAATAATACACCAGGTTTGTCTTGAGTTCTGGCATTAAATTGCTTACAGAACTCCATGATATTTAACCCTTTACTACCTAACGCAGGTCCAACGGGAGGTGAAGGGTTTGCTGCCCCACCTTTAATCTGTAGCTTCAAATAGCCAGCTATTTCCTTTGCCATCTTATTTATTGAATTTTTTCAACTTGCATATAATTAAGCTCTAGTGGAGTATTTCTACCAAAGATCTTAACCATTACATTAAGTTTTTTCTTCTCTTCAAATACTTCTTCTACTGTACCGGTAAATCCATTAAATGGACCATCCATTACTTTGATAGTTTCTCCTACTATAAATGGAGTGTCTAATTTAACATCCATATCTTCCGACTCATCTACCTTACCCAGAATTCTGTTAACTTCTGATTGACGAAGCGGAATTGGTTTTTTTGAAGCACCACCTTCGTTTGCACCCAAAAATCCTAAAACTCCAGGTATGCTAGTAATAATGTGAGCGGCCTCACCATGTGATAAGTCAGCAGATACTAAAACGTACCCTGGAAAGAAGTTTCTTTCACGAACTCTTTTCTTTCCGTTCCTCATTTCATACACTTTCTCAGCGGGTATCAGAACTTGAGGAATATATTCGTCTAGCTTTTGTCTGGCAATTTCATTTTCAAGATAGTTTTTAACTTTCTTTTCTTGCCCACTTACCGCTCTGACTACGTACCACTGTAAGCCGTCCATTCTTTATTATATTTTTCTTTATAAGGACTTAGAAGCTATTATAAATACCTTCCATTCCGTTTTTGAATACAAAATCAATAACAAAGACTACCATAGCAAAAACTACAGAGGCAACCAAAACCAAGATTGCATCACTTTGTAGTTTTTTATACTCAGGCCATGAAACTTTGTATTTAAGTTCCTCTACTGAGTCTTTAACAAATTGTATAACTTTGCTCATTTAATATAAAATAAGAGTATCCTTATCCTAGCACGGGTGGAGAGACTCGAACTCCCAGCCAATGGTTTTGGAGACCACTACTCTACCAATTGAGCTACACCCGTATTTACACTCGAAAAAGGAGTGCAAAGGTATTATTATTTATATAAAGAAACAAGTGCGTTTTTGATTATTTTTCAAAAACGCACTGTACTTATAAATTAAGATTACTTAAGAATCTCAGTTACCTGACCAGCACCTACTGTTCTACCACCTTCTCTGATTGCAAAACGAAGACCTTTCTCCATTGCAATTGGGCTAAGAAGTCTAACAGTGATAGTAATGTTATCACCAGGCATAACCATTTCAGTTCCTTCAGGAAGCATGATTTCACCAGTAACGTCAGTTGTTCTGAAGTAGAACTGAGGTCTGTATTTGTTAAAGAATGGAGTATGTCTACCACCTTCTTCTTTAGATAATACGTAAACTTCAGCTTTGAACTCAGCGTGTGGAGTTACAGAACCTGGTTTACAGATAACCATACCTCTTCTGATGTCAGATTTTTCGATACCTCTAAGTAGTAGACCTACGTTATCACCAGCTTCACCTCTGTCAAGAATTTTTCTAAACATCTCAACACCAGTAACTGTAGATTTAAGGTTTTCAGCGCCCATACCTAGAATTTCAACTTGTTCACCAGAGTTGATTACACCTCTTTCAATTCTACCAGTTGCAACAGTACCTCTACCAGTGATAGAGAAAACATCTTCAACAGGCATTAAGAAAGGAAGTTCAGTCATCCTTGGAGGAATTGGAATATCGTTGTCAACAGAATCCATCAACTCTTCGATAGTCTTAACCCACTTATCATCACCATTAAGTCCACCTAGGGCAGAACCTTTAACGATACTGATATTGTCGCCATCAAAATCATAGAAACTAAGAAGCTCTCTAACTTCCATTTCTACTAACTCAAGTAGTTCAGGATCGTCAACTAAGTCAACTTTGTTCATGAAAACAACAAGAGCAGGAACACCAACCTGACGAGCAAGAAGAATGTGCTCTCTAGTTTGAGGCATAGGTCCGTCAGTAGCAGCAACCACAAGGATTGCACCATCCATTTGAGCAGCACCAGTAACCATGTTTTTTACATAGTCAGCGTGACCTGGACAGTCTACGTGAGCATAATGTCTTTTCTCTGTTGAATATTCAACGTGAGAAGTATTAATTGTAATACCTCTTTCTTTTTCTTCAGGAGCATTGTCGATTGAGGAGAAATCTCTTAACGCAGCTAGTCCTTTTTTTGCAAGAACTGTAGTGATTGCTGCTGTTAAAGTAGTTTTACCGTGGTCAACGTGACCAATAGTCCCTATGTTTAAGTGAGGTTTTGAACGATCAAATGTTTCTTTAGCCATATTTGAAAATCCTCTGTTTATTTATGTTTAATAAAAATTAATAATTGAGCAAACTTTCAGAGCCAATGACGGGACTTGAACCCGTGACCCCTTCCTTACCAAGGAAGTACTCTACCACTGAGCTACACCGGCTAGTTCCATAAAGCCATTAGCTTTAAAATGAAAAGAGCGGGAGACGAGGTTCGAACCCGCGACCTACAGCTTGGAAGGCTGTCGCTCTACCAACTGAGCTACTCCCGCTTGTTTTTTATTTATAAAAATTGTCATCTCCAATGTATTGAAGATGACAATTTTAATTTGTGGGGAGAGAAGGATTCGAACCTTCGAAGTCATAAGACGACAGATTTACAGTCTGTTCCAGTTGGCCGCTTTGGTATCTCCCCAACTGTTAAAATTTCCTTTAAAGAAGCAACTTTATCAATAGATCGTTGGCGTTTTCTCTAAAGGGAATGCAAAAATAGATGCTTTTTTTATTTTATCAAATTTTTGAATGAATTTTATTCTTTCAAAAATGAATTTCTTTAAACTATTTTGCTTGTTCTTTTAGCATTTCGATATATTTATCTGATATACCGACGATTACACTGTATTGAGAAGTGGTAGAAATTTCTCTCAGAAAAGCTTCAAATTCTTTCTTTTCAACCGGATCAACTAGCTTCAAAGAATACTCTCCAAAATATGTCAAAAAATTATATAAGGACATTGGCTTACTTTTATACTCTTTCATTCTGGACAAAAACCATCCCAACTTATCCAAGCGGTTTTGCTTAATATAATATTCAGCCAACACCACTGATACTTCCAGATTTGATATATTTTCAAACTGCTCTGTATTTAGTTTACTTGCTTCAGGATTATTTTTTAAATAAGCTGCTAAGGATGCTGCAAACACTTTATATGATTTAGCATTTAATCCATTTGCATATATTGGGTTATGCTTTAAGGAATCTTCACTTTGGGAAAGAATCTGAATAGCCAAGGCTTGTACATCAGATTTATTATCCTTCTTAGCTAATTCAACTATATCATTTATCCAGAATTGCAATGTAGCCATTGGTACATTTTGCAGTAGTTCTAAAGAATATTGCCTAATAGCCCAAAAAGGATCCTTTAATCCGGATTTTAATGCATTTTTTACTATTGGATTGTCTAATAAATTGGTGGTACCTTCATTGATTAAATTATCCAACATATAATCTAATGCTGATTTCTTTACTATATATTTTTCATCATTAAAAAACAGATGTGATAATTCCGGCATGGAAAGCGCCTGATTAATTACGCCGGGAAATACAAAGTCAGGATCCAGATATACAGCAGAAGGTTCAGTATCACTTTTAATCACAATAGAATTTTGCAAATCATTCACAGTATATGACAAAGTAGATTTTTGATTACCATGCCAGATTGAAAATGTTACTGGAATAGTATATAAAGGATATAAACTGGTGTCTTGTACTTGGTTTATGGTTAATTCGATATTTCCATCTATGTAGGTATGCTTTACTTCAAGTTCGGGGTGTCCGGGCGAAAGAAAATATTGATTAAAGAACCAATTAAGGTCACGACCTGTCACTTCTTCAAAAGCCAGACGTAGGTTATGAATTTCGGCTGATTTAAAGCTGTTGTTTTTTAAATATAGGTTCAAAGCGGTAAAAAAAGCATCATCACCAACGATACTTCTTAAATAATGAAGTACTCTGCCTCCTTTATTATAAGAATGGCGGTCGAACATTTCTTCTTTATCGGCAAAGTGAAACCTAATAAGTGGCTCTCTTTTGGTGCGAGCTTCGTAAAAATATTCGTTCAATTCATTTTCTCCATGTAAATCAGCCTCATCCCTACCGTATTTATGATCAATCCACAAATATTCGGAATAATTAGCAAAGGATTCATTTAAAGGAAGATTTGCCCAGGACTCGCAAGTAACCAAATCTCCAAACCAATGATGAAAGAGTTCATGAGCTATAATATAATCCCAGTTTTTATCTAAAGCCTGGCGGTCGTCAATTTGTACATCTTCCATAAAGACAGTAGCAGTGGTGTTTTCCATAGCACCACTAACAAAATCACGAACAATAACTTGTGAGTACTTATTCCATGGATACTTGTAGTTTAATTTTTGGCTAAAGAATGAGAGCATTTCAGGTGTATTGCCGAACACCGTTTTTGCATAAGGTTCATACTCTTTTTCAACATAATAATTTACTTCTATATCATTCCAATGGTCCTTAACTACGGCATATTCACCAATTGCCATCATAAAAAGATAGGTTGCATGCGGCAGATCCATTTTCCAATATTCGGTTTTGGTACCGTTGCCGTTGGATATGCTATAAACATGTTCACCATTTGATAAAACAGTATATGTTGTATCTATAGTAATAAACATTTCCTGAGTAGATTTCTCGTTTGGCGAATCTATGGTAGGAAACCATTTAGAACTGGCTTCGGTTTCACCTTGCGTCCAGATTTGCTTAGGCTTGTTAGCTTCGCTTCCATCCGGATTGATAAAATAAAGACCTTTATCCTGCTGAATAGCGCTACTACCTCCTACAGGTAGATCATTAGGCTTTGCTACATAATCAATTTCCAGGGATAAAGTATCCAAGTTGGTATATTCCTTATCCAAACTGACAGTAAGAACAAAATTGTTGTATTTGTAATTGAGACTTATTTTATCATTATTTTTCAACAAACTTACTTTATTGATATTAAATCCTTTAGCATCAATTTCTACAAGTGTTTGCGGATAGAAGTATGGTTTAAGCTTTAATTCAGCCACACCTATAAGTTGCTGTTTTTCCCAATCAAACGCTACATCTAGTTTGGTATGCAATAGATCAAACACACGTTCTCTGGATGGCTGATAGGATGGTTTAGATAATTCTTGTTCAGAAATACTTTTAATATTTAATTCTTGTAAAGAGGATTGAGTAGCCGGCTTGCAAGCGTAAATTCCAGCTAGAATCAATAAAAAAGTACCAAATCTCAGATGCATCATAAATAAACTACTAGTAATAAGCTTTTACCAAAACAGTCATGGCAAAACAGGCCATAAGATAATTTAATAAAAGCAGATAGCCCAAAAAAAAATTAAATACTTCACCTTATGGGCAGGGATATATAAGGTTGATAAGATAAATTGGCAATTTACCATATCAAAATAAACAAGAAACAGTACCTAAAAGTAGATAAAGAGGGATTGTCCATAATTAAAAAGGATTTTTCTTTTTAAGAATAAACGGCATTTCTATATTTGTTCAATTTGAAATGTACTAATTAAATGAAATACAAAAGAATATTACTAAAACTAAGTGGTGAAGCTTTGATGGGCAAAAATCAATATGGCATTGACCCAGAGCGACTACAACAATACAGTAAAGAAATAAAAACCGTTACTGAACTGGGTGTTGAAGTAGCCATAGTAATTGGTGGTGGTAATATATATAGAGGTATAGAGGCTGCAGCAACTGGAATAGACAGAGTACAGGGAGATTATATGGGGATGTTGGCAACTGTTATAAACAGCATGGCCTTACAGAGTTCTTTAGAAAGCAATGGTATTTACACTCGTTTGTTGTCAGGTATAAAAATAGAGCAGGTATGTGAAATATTTATTCGCAGAAGAGCTGTCAGGCATTTGGAAAAAGGGCGAGTAGTAATATTTGGTGCAGGCACCGGGAATCCATATTTCACAACAGACTCTGCTGCAAGTTTAAGAGCTATCGAAATTGAAGCAGATGTAGTTTTGAAAGGAACACGAGTAGATGGCATATATACATCAGATCCTGAGAAAGATCCAAGTGCAGTGAAATACAATAAAATATCCTTCAAAGAAGTATACCAGAAAGGGCTGCAGGTGATGGATATGACAGCATTTACACTTTGCAAAGAAAATGATTTGCCTATTATAGTATTTGACATGAACAAAGCCGGTAACCTCTTGAAGCTGGTTCAAGGCGAAGAAATAGGCACATTGGTAACCGCATAAGCGTTTAGTAAAACTTTTTATAAAAAATGGAAGAAATAAAATTTTACCTGGATGAAGCAATTGAATCCATGGAAAAATCAGTAAAGCATACTGAAACTGAATTATTAAAAATCAGAGCAGGAAAAGCGATGCCTAATATGCTTGATGGAATAATGGTTGACTATTACGGTACAAAAACTCCATTGGCTCAGGTAGCAGCAATAAACACTCCAGATGCCAGAACAATATCAATTAAACCATGGGAGAAAAAAATGATCCATGAAATTGATAAAGCAATCAGAGACAGCGATTTGGGCCTAAATCCAACAAGCGATTCAGAATTGATCAGATTAAACATTCCTCCTTTAACTGAAGAAAGGAGAAAAAACCTTGTAAAACAGGCCAAAGCAGAAACTGAAAATGGCAAAGTAAGAATACGTGCAGTTAGAAAAGACACCAATGAAGAATTAAAAAAACTTCAAAAGGACGGTGCTCCGGAAGATGCAATTAAAAAGGCCGAAGAAACAGTACAACAACTAACTGACAAATACATTGCAAAGGTAGATCAGCTTTTGGTGCAGAAAGAAACCGATATACTGACTATCTAGTCTTTGTAAAAGCCTTTACTATTTATATAACCCTCTACCTCGGGGGGTATAAGATATCGAACGGACTGACCTTTTTTTATCAGTTCTCTAATATAAGTTGCTGAAATATCCAATAGTGGAGCTTTAACCATCCGAATTTTCGGATGGTTTTTTAATTCTAAATCCTTTTGGGCATCAGGTCTAGGATACACATACAATTCATAATTTTCCAGAATCTGTTCGTAGTTTTTCCATTTAGAAAAATGTTGAAGATTATCCTCACCTATAATTAACACAAACTTTTTATCCGGATTTTTTTCTGTCAAATAGGTCAGTGTATCAATAGTATAGCTAGGTAGGGGCATTCTGAATTCCACATCCTCTCCTTTCATTTTATAATTTTCGGAAATAGCTCTTTCTACCATATATAGACGGTCGAATTCATGTAAGAGGGAATTTCTTTTTTTGTGCGGATTCTGTGGACTAACAACAAAACGGACCTCATCGAGGTCCGTTGTTTCAAGCATTGTATTAGCAATTATTAGGTGTCCAATATGTATAGGATTGAAAGACCCAAAGAACAAACCTATTTTCTGCATACCTTCATTTTTTATGCAACAAAATTATCAACCAATTTTTCTGCATCAGCAAATGCCTCCTGGAGGTCATTATTGATAAGTACAGTATCAAATTTGGTTTCAAAACTCATTTCAAACTTAACTTTAAACAACCTTGCAGAAATACTCTCTTCTGTTTCTGTATTTCTTGATCTTAAGCGTTGCTCAAGTACTTCCAGTGAAGGCGGCTTAACATATATAGCAAGAGCTCTGTCCTGATAATATTTTTTTAGATTCAGCCCCCCTTTTACATCAACATCAAAAATCACATGTTTGCCGGTGGCCCACACTCTTTCTATTTCAGATTTTAATGTACCATAAAATGCCCCTGGGTATACTTCCTGCCATTCCACAAATTCATCTTTGTCAATTTTGGATTTAAATTCTTCCGGAGTTAGGAAATAATAATCTTTACCATTCTCCTCCATTCGCCCACGTTTATCTCTGGTGCATGCCGATATAGAAAATCCAAGGTTTGACTTTGATGCAAGTAAGTGCTTCACAATAGTCGTTTTACCCGATCCTGAGGGTGCAGAAAATATAATTAATTTGCCTTCGAACATGTATTATCTTTCTTCTTTAATATTCTCAAGCTGAAATTTAAGCTTTTTTACTAAATCTTCCGGCATTTTAACCTTTACAATTTTGGTTTGTATCAACTCTTTTACTGCTTTGTCCATATTATAATAGTTATAACACGGCATACATACTTCCAGATGGTTCATGAAGTTTTCTTCATCAGATTGAGAAGCTTCGCCATCGAGAATTATCTGTAAACTCTCCATGCATTTGCTTTCACCTGAGCAATTTGAGGTTTGTTTATCTTTTGAAAATGATTTCATGACTTTACTATTTATAAACAGAATTACTTAATCTCACAATTAACCACTATTTATGATACCCTAAGGTTGTGGCATAACTTTTTAATTTATCTTTAAGAAGATTTCGTGCTCTGTGCAATCTTGAGCGAACTGTACCTATTGGTATGTCCAATATTTTAGACATCTCTTCGTAGGTAAACCCCTCCAAATCACAAAGTATAATTATAGTTCTGAAATCAACCGCCAGTGTATTTAATGCAGTTGCCACTTCGTCTCCTATCATTTCCGATACACTATCAACCCTTAGGTCAGCAGTAATATTTTCGTCTACATCATCAGAATTGTAGAAAGTTTCAACCTCGTTATAATCAACTTTGGAAGGCTCTTTACTTTTCTTTCTGAAATCGTTGATAAAACTATTTTTTAATATACGGAATAACCAGGCTTTTGCATTTGTACCTTGCTCATATGAGTCAAAGAATCGATATGCCTTTAGGAAAGTTTCCTGAACAAGGTCGTTGGCATCGTCCTCATCCAAAGTTAGCCTATATGCAAAATTGTACAGGCTATCTATCAAAGGCATAAATTCCTTTTCGAATAGAGCATCTTTTTCTGCCTTATCCAGACCTGCATTATTTTGATTGGTTGCTTTATTTACCTCTTCCATACCCACAGTTCCTCCTATTATTAATTACTATTTCCTTTTTAATACAGAGATAGTACTTATATTTAGAACATGTATTGATTTAAGAATGTTGTGGACAGCCATTGTGGCCGCGAAAATATAAGAATGAAAGTATTACATCTATCCTCTGAAAGAACCTGGCGGGGAGGGGAACAACAGATTGCCTATTTGATTGAAGAACTGGAAAAATATGGTGTAGAAAACTATGTTGCCTGTCGAAAAAATTCAGCTTTTGAAGCATATTGTCAAGATAAGGGAATTCCTTATTTCAGCTTTTCGTTTCATTTTCAGTATGATTTATTGGCAGGAATTGAAATAAAAAAAATTTGCAAAGAGTTTGGAATCAATATTGTGCATTTGCACAGCAGTTTTTCGCATGGCATTGGTTATGTATCTGCCTTAACAGGAAATAAGACACCGATGATTTTGAGTAGAAGAGTAGATTTTCCGGTAAAAAAGAACTTAATCACTCAACTTAAATACAATCATAATTCAATCAAAAAAATTCTTTGCGTTTCGAAGTCCATAGAAAATATGGTTAGGCCAGCCATTAAAAATCCAGAACGCTGTCAGACTATATATAGTGGTATTGATCTGAGCAGATTTGAAAACATACAATCAACGGGCTTTTTAAGAAATACATATTCGTTGGCTAAGGATACCCTATTAGTTGGTAATATTTCAGCCATTGCCCCACATAAGGACTACTTTACTTTTGTAGATACTGCTGAAATCCTTATAAATAATAACCCAACTATTTATTTTTTCATTATTGGAGATGGGCCAAGTAAACAGGATATTATCAAATACATACTGAAAAAAGGCCTTGAAAAGAAAATATTCCTTACTGGATTCCGAAAAGATGCACCAGAACTTTTGGCTGAGTTGGATATTTTTCTTATTACCTCAGCTACCGAAGGCTTGGGAACTACTATACTTGATGCTTTTGCCACAGGTACCCCTGTTGTAGCAACCCGTGGTGGTGGTATTACTGAAACTGTACTACATGAACAAACCGGGTTATTAGCCGAGGTGGGTGATAGTAGAGAATTGGCTGCCAATATTAATCGTCTGATTCAGGATAATACGCTACAACTTAGTCTTATCTCAAATGCTAGACAAAAGGTCTTAGATTTTTCAAAGGAGAAAACAGCCCAAAAAACGCTGGAAGCATACAATACCGTTATAAAAAGGAAATCCCGATTAGACTAATCGGGATTTCCTTTACTCTTTTTATAACAAATACGAATTAGTATCTGTATTCGTCTGATTTGAATGGACCGTCTACAGTTACACCAATATACTCGGCCTGCGATTGAGTAAGAACATCAAGTTCTACACCAATTTTAGCTAAATGAAGTTGAGCAACTTTCTCATCTAAATGTTTAGGCAAGGTATAAACTTTATTTTCGTAGTTCTTATTATTCTGCCATAATTCAAGCTGAGCAAGTACCTGATTGGTAAATGAATTTGACATTACAAAAGAAGGGTGACCAGTAGCACAACCTAAGTTTACCAACCTGCCTTCTGCCAGAATCAAGATATCTTTTCCTTTGATTGTGTATTTATCTACCTGAGGTTTAATCGTATTTTTTGAGGCTCCATGGTTTTTGTTCAACCAAGCCATATCAATTTCATTGTCGAAGTGACCAATGTTACAAACAATGGCTTTGTCTTTCATTGACTCAAAATGACGACCAACTATAATATCTTTATTTCCGGTTGCAGTAACAATGATATCAGCTCTTTTTACGGCATCGTCCATTTTCTTTACTTCATATCCATCCATAGCAGCCTGAAGTGCACAAATCGGATCAATTTCCGTTACAATTACACGGGCACCTGCACCTCTTAATGAAGCCGCAGACCCTTTGCCTACATCGCCATAACCAGCAACAACAGCTACTTTACCAGCCATCATAACATCAGTAGCACGTCGAATTGCATCTACTAACGACTCTTTGCAACCATATTTGTTGTCAAATTTAGATTTTGTAACCGAATCATTAATGTTAATTGCAGGCAAAGGAAGTTTACCTTTTCTCATTCTGTCAACTAATCTTAATACTCCGGTGGTAGTTTCTTCGGAAATACCTCTGATGCCTGCAACAAGTTCCGGATATCTGTCAAGAACCATATTGGTAAGGTCGCCACCATCGTCAAGAATCATATTAAGAGGCTTTCTGTCTTCGCCAAAAAACAAGGTTTGCTCGATACACCAGTCAAACTCCTCTTCATTCATACCTTTCCAGGCATAAACAGATATGCCCTTATCGGCAATTGCAGCTGCTGCATGGTCTTGTGTAGAGAAAATATTACAAGATGACCAGGTAACTTCTGCACCAAGCTCGATTAGCGTTTCAATAAGCACAGCCGTTTGAATAGTCATGTGCAAGCAACCTGCAATTCTTGCATCCTTCAATGGCTTAGATGGACCAAATTCCTTACGAATTGCCATAAGTCCAGGCATTTCGGCTTCTGCTAATTCTATTTCTTTTCTACCCCATTCGGATAGAGATATATCTTTTACTTTGTACTTTTGAAATGTTTCTACCATAACAACCAGGTTATAAACGCTATAATTAATTTATTAAAATACTATTTATTCTATCTGTAACTAATTTCTTTCAAACCAAAAGTTTGCAAACGATCCCCAATTAATACCTCTAAATTTCCGAGTGAATCTATGCCCTGAATTTTTCCTTTAAAACTACCCAGGTTAGGAGACTCAAATTGATGATACTGATCAATTAAAAACAGATTCTGCAAATATAAGGCTTTTAAAACTTTATTCTCATTTCTCTGCAATTTCAAAAAATAAAATTCCAGATTTTCTAATACACTGTTCAAAACTTCATTTAGTTCAAATTCTTTGCCTTCTAGTAATAACATAGATGTAGCTTTATCTGTTGCAAATTTTTCTTGGTTTACGTTTAATCCGATACCTATTATACTATTAATTATTTGAGAACCTCGAACATAATTTTTAATTAGGATACCGGCTATCTTGTTTTGATTGCAATAGATATCATTTGGCCACTTAACTACAATCTTTTTTGACACATAAACTTGTAATGTTTGGTAAACTGCCAGGGATGTTATAATATTCAGAAAAAATTGGTCTCTTACAGGCAGTTCAATATTTTTATAAATAACTGAAAAAGTAAGATTTACACCCGGATCTACCTCCCAGGTGTTTCCAAATTGACCTCTTCCGGCGGTTTGATTGGCAGTAATTACCACATATCCGTTAGGAATTGAATCATTTGACACAAGTTCTTCTGCCAAAGAATTGGTAGAATGACAGGTTGGCAGAAAAAGAAAGTGTCTACCTGTAAATAATGTTTTTAACTGGCCTGGATTGAGCAAGATTTTTTTATTTTTGCCCGAATTTAAAACTCATTAGTCAAATAGTGGTTAAAGTTACAGAAAATAAGCGTAAACTGAGAGAATTGGTCATTCATGGGATGCTGGAAAAGAAAGCCAATGATATTGTAGTACTTGATTTAAGTAAAGTTAAGGGTTCTGTAGCCGAAATATTCATAATATGCTCGGCTATCTCTGATACACAAGTAGATGCAATAGCTGATTCCATAGAAAAGGAAGTGCATAAAGCAAGTCAAGAATGGCCCTGGCGAACAGAAGGTAAGCAAAACAAGGAATGGATTTTGATAGACTATGTGAACGTTGTAGCTCACATATTCAAAAAAGAAAAACGCAACTTTTTTGCTTTAGAAGAACTGTGGGGAGATGCAAAAATTACTAAAATAGAAACTGAAATAGAATAAGGAGCATACAAATAATGACAGAAGGAAACCCTAAAAAGAAAAAAATCTTAATTCCTAAAAACGCACCAAAACCAAATCTTCAAATTTGGCTCATTGTGATACTTTTAGCAGTTGTATTGGGAATTGCCTATTTCAACAAAAACACATCGCCGTTTGAAATCTCGCAGAAGCGATTTGAACAAATGTATAAGAGCAACGATGTCGAATCCATTACCTTGATTAAAGACAAAGACCTTGTTGATGTTTGTTTAAAAGAAGAAGCCCTTCAAAATGACAAATACCAGGATATTCTTAAAAACAGAAATACCATGTCACTTACACATGGTCCTCATGCTTATTTCAAAGTATATAATGGCGAAGTCTTTAAGAAAGACCTAGAAGAGTTTGAAAAAGAAAACAATATACCATACAACAAAAGACTGGAAATAAAACTGGAAAGTTCCAGTCCATTTTCAGATATGCTGCTAAGCTGGGGCTTTATATTCCTAATCCTGATTGGATTCTGGTACCTGATGCGTAGAGTGGCTACAGGAGGCCCTGGTGGTCAAATATTTAACATCGGCAAATCCAAGGCGGCATTATTTGATGCTGAAAATAAAGTAAAAATTACTTTTGCAGATGTTGCAGGTCTTGAAGAAGGTAAAGAAGAAGTGAAAGAAATTGTTGATTTCCTTCAGAACCCTACAAAATTCACAAAGTTAGGAGGAAAAATCCCTAAAGGTGCTTTACTTGTAGGCCCTCCAGGTACCGGTAAAACCCTTTTGGCTAAAGCCGTAGCAGGTGAAGCTGGGGTTCCATTCTTTTCGCTTTCAGGCTCTGACTTTGTAGAAATGTTTGTTGGTGTTGGTGCTGCAAGGGTACGCGATTTATTTAAACAGGCCAAAGAAAAAGCACCTTGTATAATCTTCATTGATGAAATTGATGCCATTGGACGTTCAAGGGGTAAAGGTGCTATGCCAGGCGGTAATGATGAAAGAGAAAATACACTAAACTCACTATTGGTTGAGATGGATGGTTTTGCAACTGATTCAGGTGTAATTATACTGGCGGCAACCAACAGACCGGATATTCTGGATTCTGCTCTGCTAAGACCGGGTCGATTTGACAGACAAATAAGTATAGATAAGCCTGATATTGTTGGTAGAGAACAAATATTCAAAGTTCACTTGAAGCCTTTAAAGCTTTCCAACGAAATTGATCCTAAAAAACTAGCTGCCCAGACTCCGGGATTTGCTGGTGCAGAAATAGCCAATGTATGCAACGAATCTGCATTAATTGCTGCCAGAAAAGACAAATCGGAAATTGATATGCAGGATTTTCAGGACGCCATTGACCGTGTAATTGGTGGACTAGAAAAGAAAAACAAGATAATTTCTCCTGAAGAAAAAAAGATTGTAGCTTATCACGAAGCTGGACACGCTGTAGCCGGTTGGTTCCTGGAACATGCTGATCCATTAGTAAAAGTAAGTATAGTACCACGAGGTGTTGCTGCCTTGGGATATGCACAATATTTACCGAAAGAGCAATTCTTATACACTACCGAGCAATTAATTGATGAAATGTGCATGACATTGGGAGGTCGCGCAGCTGAAGAAATTATATTTGGCAAAATTTCAACTGGCGCATTGAGTGATTTAGAGCGTATAACCAAATTGGCATATAGCATTGTAACAGTTTATGGTATGAACGATAAAATTGGCAATGTATCGTTTTACGATTCTAAACAGTCCGGTGATTATAATTTTACCAAACCGTATTCAGACCATACTGCTCAAACTATTGATGAAGAAGTAAGGAAAATTATAACTGACGCTTTTGAACGTACCAAAAATCTATTGAGAAGCAAGCAAAACGAATTGGAGATTGTAGCTCAGGAATTACTGAAAAAGGAAATAATTTTTCAAGCTGACCTTGATACACTAATTGGTAAAAGGCCATTTGAAAAACTTACAACTTATCAGGAATATACAAACCGTAAAGTAAATGGTGACGGTGATGTTGATTTAAACACACTTGCCTTAAAAGAAGAAGCAAACCAAACACCTGAGGACAGCTCAAACAGCTCTAAAAATACCAATGGTGAGGATGTAAAGAAAGAAGAATCCGGAAGTTCTGATTCCGGAGAGGAAAAGGCTTAATGAAAAAAGATACTTCCAGAGAGAGGATATTAAAAAAAGTAAAAACAGCACTTGGTAAAGGTGACTATGCTATGTCAATACCGGAATTTACAACTCCGGTATTTAAAGATCTTCCAAAGGATGATTTAACCATGATTTTTGCCGAAAACTTTTTAAATACCAAAGGCATATTTTTTTATTGTGAGGATGGTAAAGATTTGCTGGTTAATTTACGTGCCTATATTGCACAAGTAGGAAAAGAGCCAATATACATTTGGGAACCTGAACTAATTGAATCTTTTGAAGGTCAATTTTCCTTCAGTGCCGATAAAAATGCATTTAATCAGGCAGAAATTGGAATCACCACCTGTGAAGCATTAATAGCCCGTACGGGTAGTATACTGGTAACATCAGCAACCATGTCCGGTAGAAGTCTTGGCATATTTCCACATATACATATTGTAATTGCTTTTACCTCACAAATTAGACAAGAAGTTTCAGATGGCTTGGCTATGCTCAAATCCAAATATCCGGGCAATATGCCTTCAATGATAAGTTTAGTAACCGGTCCTAGCCGAACAGCTGACATTGAAAAAACGCTTGTATTGGGTGCACATGGTCCGAAAGAATTGGTTTTATTCTTACTTGATGATTCCTCCAATAAATAATTTACCAGAAGGAAAAAAAATATATTTTGCTTCTGACTTCCATCTGGGAGTTCCAACTAAAGAAGAAAGCAGAAAAAGAGAATTACGTCTTATTGATTGGCTTAATCAGGCTGAAAAGGACGCCGCTGCAATATTCATCCTTGGGGATATCTTTGATTTCTGGTTTGAATATAAATATACCGTACCCAAAGGTTTTACCCGATTATTGGGCAAACTAGCCTTTATCAGAGACGGTGGTATTCCAATATATTTTTTCACGGGCAATCACGACATGTGGATGTTTGATTATATACCGGATGAACTTGGTATTCCAATTTTTAGAAAACCGATGGAATTTAGGGTAAATAAAACCACATTTTTAATAGGACACGGAGATGGTTTAGGACCAGGAGATCATACTTACAAGCTCTTAAAAAAAGTTTTCGAAAACAAAATCTGTCAAAAGGCTTTTGCATTAATACCTTCATACATAGGCATGGGCATTGCCAATATATGGTCAAGAAGCAGCAGAATTAGCAATATCAAAAAAGATGAACAGTTCTTGCAGGAAAAAGAATGGTTGTTTCAATTTTGCAAAGTGCAGGAAAAAAAGCAGCATTATGATTATTATGTATTTGGTCACCGTCACCTGCCTTTACAGATGAAAGTGAATGAAAATACCGAATATTTTAATTTAGGTGAGTGGGTAAATCACTATACCTATGCTGTATTTGAAAATAACAAACTTGTATTAAAAGAATTTGGGAAGAATCCATAAAATATTATACATTTTAACACTGGTAATCTGTGCTTTAACAAAAACCAATGCACAAATAACCTGGGAAGAATTGTATTCTTTTGAAACAGGACCAATTGACAAAATATCGCTAGATACACAAGGCAACTTATATTTAAGTGATAATTTGGGAATTACAAGCAAATACGATTCATTAGGAAACAAACTACTTTTATTTTCACCGCCAATACAAAGTAGAGTATCACTGCTGGATGGAAGCAGAAATGTAAATGTTTTCCTCTTTTACAAAAACTTTCAGGAAGTACGAATATTAAACCGATTTTTGACTGAAATTAGTCGGATTAGCTTTATTAATTCAACATTTGGAAGTATAATGATTTGTACTCCTTCACTAGATAACAATATTTGGTTGATTGACGAGAGTGATCTTTCCTTAAAAAAATACAGTACCCAATTCAAACAAATTCTGATAACCAATTCTCTCCTTTTTACTTTACCGCCTAATAAAAAAGATTATCAGTTCACACATTTTATAGAATACAATACCAATGTTTATTTGTCTGATTTAAATCAGGGTATTTTTGTATTTGATAATTTGGGTAATTATAAATCTCAGATACAGGCAAATGGTATTAGTCATTTTGGATTTTACGACAACTATATTTACTATTTGGAAGATCAGGAATTGAAAATTATTCATTTGCCAACCGGCCAGCTAATACAATCGACTCTTCCATTATCCGGTAGTAAACGAATATTACTAAACGCAAAAAAAGCCTTTCTTATTTCAGACCATACTATCCGGGTTTTACAACATAATATTTTCCCATAAGCCTTATCCTTACTGGTTTTCATAACTATAGAAAACAAAACTTATTTCTACTTACTTATACTTTAAGAGGTGAATGATTTAAGGTGAAGAAGGATTATGAAAACACACATATTAACATTACTGCTAGTACCTTTAGTACTGGCATGTAGTAATCACAAAAAATCGGCTAGTACGACAAGAAAGTCCTCGTACTACTCAAAACGAAACATTCCTATGCCTTCAACAGGCAAAACTACAGCTGCAGAGGAATTTACTTGTATCAATAAACCTAGTGGTTTGGATTACAATGTCACTCCAAGTTATGAGGAAACTGAGGAAGATAAAAGAATACAATCTTTGATCAATAGAGGTAATTATCAGAGTAGTTATTCTTCATCTAATACAAACTTTCAAGGAGCAACTGGTGCAGGAACAGGTTCGAGTTATTCGTCATCCTATTATGGTGCCGATGCAAAGAAACAAGAATTAAAAACCTGTACTACTGATGGTTCTACAATAGAAGTGGTTAAACCAAAAAAACGCAACAATAGCGAAGAAGCACAAGCCGATGAGTTTTCACAAAACGTTTATAAAGAAGAAACTCTGATAGAAGAAGAAAATGTATTTAGTAATGATACAACAACAACTCCTGATATCAGAGCATTTGGATTTGATACCGAGGAAATAGAAGAACCATCAAACAATCAGGAAGAAACAGACACCACAGGTACACCAATTTGGTAAAACCTGTAAGTGAGTATTCACTCCTGAAGATAAACATAATTTAATTTTATAGCGATGAAACTAATAGCATGTATATTGGGATTACTGTGGATCATTTCCGGTTGTAGCACATCTAAAGACGTAAAGTACTCCAACGAAATGATTAATAGTTCAGTAAGTCCAAGAGCTGAGGAAAAATATGCAAACAACAGTAATGGTTCGCAAGGCTTTAGCGGTACAAATTCCGAAGAAAGATTTGATCGTAGTATAGCTGAAGCAAGATTAAAGAAAGAAGCTGGAGCTGATACACTTTCAAAAAAATTTGTTCAGAATGGCAAAAGCATAAATACTGAAAACTTTGCTTGTGAAACCTATTCGGTTGACAGTCCCGAAACAGCAATTGAAGCTAGTAATCAATAATATAAATATTTTTAGAACATAGTAAATGCAAAGGCTGCCCAAAGGTAGCCTTTGCATTTTAATCAATTATAAGTCAAAGCAATAATTTATATAAACCCAAAATAAGCAATAGAAAATAAGATATACCTAATCGTTTAAGAAATCAATCATTCCGTATACCCAAAGTTCAGCTCTTTCCTCGCTTCCTGCTGATTGAATTGGGCTAAATTTACTTACAAAAAATTAACACAATGTTCCTGGTATTTTTTTGGTTTTTTACATCCATTTGAAATTTTTGTCCTTATTTTTACGCTGAAACAAAATTATTATGGTTCGGCATTTACTTTTTTTAATTCTATTAATTCCCATTTCAGGTTTTGCACAAAACTTTACACTTTCAGGGGTAGTAAAGGACTCTGCTTCTGGTGAATTACTACCTGGTGCTTCAGTATACACCATTGATCGTAAAAATGGCACTATGACTGACTTTGACGGCAAATATGTACTCAGTCTACCAGCTGGCACTTACGAAATTGAAGTATATTTCTATGGATATAATACTTTCAACAAAACAGTAAAAATCACAGGCAATCAAACGCTTGATTTTCCTATGGCAAGCGCTACAGAACAATTGGAAGCAATAGTTCTTAAAGGTGAACGGAGCAACGAAAACATTGAAGATACCAAAGTAAGTACCATAGAACTAAATATAGAAGAAATTAAGAAGCTGCCAGCTCTTTTTGGAGAAGTTGATGTAATCAAAAACGTGCAGCTATTGCCGGGTGTGCAGGTAGCAGGAGAGGGAAACTCAGGACTTTATGTACGTGGAGGTGGTGCAGACCAGAATCTAGTATTACTTGACAATGCTACTATTTATAATCCAGTTCATGCTGTAGGCATTTTCTCAGTTTTTAATAGCGATGTATTAGGTAGCACAGAATTATATAAAGGTGGTGTACCAGCCAGTTATGGTGGTCGTCTTTCAGCTCTGCTCGATATAAAAACCAAGACAGGAAACTATGAAAAATTTGGTGGTTCTGCCGGAATTGGTTTACTGGCAAGCAGGTTAATGCTGGAAGGCCCAATAGTTAAAAACAAAGCCTCCTTTATGGTAGCTGCCAGAAGAACCTATTTTGATGTTTTTTTAGGATTAAGCAACGATGAGAGTATACGTGATACTAAACTTTATTTTTTGGATTTGAATGGAAAAATAAGTGTAAAAGTCAATGATAAAAACTTCTTTGAACTATCAGGTTATTATGGAAAAGATGTATTGAGACTTGGAGGACTTTTTACCAATGATTATGGAAACAATTCTCTTACAGGGCAATGGAAGCATATATTTAGCGAAAGATCGTATTCGCAAACATTTATAACCTATTCTACATTCGACTTTAATATTGGCTTTGAATTCAATGAAGCTGAGTCTCTAAACATAAATAATGGATTACAAGATCTGGGATTAAAACAGATTTTCACCAGAGATATTAACAAAAAGAATACGCTGACCTATGGTTTTGATGTGAGTTATAAAGACTTTTTTCCGGGTGAAATAATACCAGGTGGTGAAGCCTCTATTCTTCAAGAATTTATTGTGCCCAATACCTATTCCCTTGATGGGGCATTGTATTTATCGAATAAGCATAAAATATCCAACCGACTTTCATTAGACTACGGTCTGAGATACTCAATATTTAGCCAGATTGGAGCGGCTAACGTGGTAAATTATAATGGTGTACCGGACAAGAGTACAGCTACAGACACAAGCGTTTATAAACGAGGTGAATTTATAAAACCATACTCAGGCTTAGAGCCAAGACTTTCGGGTCGATATAGTTTAAATGAAGTAAGCTCTATTAAAGCATCCTACAACCGTATGTATCAATATTTGCATTTGCTATCCAATACCACATCGCCGGTGCCGGGTTCATCTTGGATACCAAGTAGCAAATATATTGAGCCTGAAAGAGCCGATCAGGTGGCTTTAGGTTACTTTAGAAACTTCAAAGACAATACCTATGAAGCTTCGGTTGAGGCTTATTATAAATACATGACTAATGTAATCGACTTTGTTGATGATGCAGAAGTATTTTTGAACGAAACACCTGAAACAGAAGTAAGATCCGGCATAAGTAATGCAATAGGTAGCGAATTCTTTTTAAGAAAAAATAAAGGCAAAACTACAGGTTGGATTAGTTATACGCTATCAAAGGTAACACGCCAGATAGATGGTATAAATAATGGAGAAAGTTACATTGCCGGATACGATCGCAGGCATAATCTAAATATTGTACTTACTCATCAGCTTAGCAAACGTGTAAATGTATCAGGTACATTTATTTATGGAACAGGCCGACCATTTACCCTGCCATCGGCTAAATATCAATTTGATTATACCGAACCGGTATATTATACCTCCAGAAACGGATATAGAATAAGAGACTACCATCGTATGGATTTGGCCATGAATATTGACTTCAACCAGGAAGGCAAGATTAAAAGCAGTCTAAATATTTCACTATATAATGCATATGGACGTAAAAATCCATATACAGTAGTAGTGGAAGAAAAAGATCCTGAAACGGGAGAAGAAAAACGTCTATCTATGGTTTATCTTTTCCGTTGGTTACCTTCAATTACCTACAACATTACTTTCTAATGAAACTACTATATATTTATCGCCTGGCATTACTTTGCTTTATACCTACATGTCTGAGTTCATGTATCGAAACCATTGAACCTGATCTGGATGAGTTTAAACCACAAATAGTTATTGAGGCACTGGTTACCAATCAAGATCGTCCCCAGGTAGTAAAGGTCAGAAAAACACGTTCATTTTATTCGCAACAGGAGCAAGAATATATTTCTGATGCCCTAGTTGTAATTAGTGACAATGCAGGCAATACTGATACATTAAAGCATATAGACAAAGGTCAGTATGAAAGTAATTTTACCGGAGTAGTTGGCAGAGTTTACACACTAAAAGTTAGTACAAGCGGTACAACATATGAAGCCAGCAGTCCAATGAATCCTCTGACGAAGATTGATAGTTTGGCTTATGTATATAATGATAAGGAAAGTTTTATTAAAGAAATAGGATACTATGTATCGCTGAGAGCAGCGGAACCACAAAATACAAAAGACTATTATTTATGGAAATTTTATCGTAACGGAAAATTGGAAAACGGCCCTGAAGATATCGTATTTATTGACGATGAAATGCTATCTGACAACCTGAATGGGATTGAAGCACCTTATGTATTTGAACTGGGAGATACCGTACGAGTAGAAATGTTTTCGTTGACAGAACCGGCTTACAAATTTTACAATAGCTTAAACAACAATCTAAACAATGAAGGTGGGTTCTTTTCCTCCCCTCCTGCCAATCCGCCATCCAATATCAACAATGGAGCCTTGGGGTTGTTTCAAGTTTCTGCTCTGGAAATTGCGGAGGTGGTGATCAAATAAACCATTTTGACCAAATCTGAAATATTTGTTTTACTAATCTTCTTTGTATTTACAGTATGACTGGCAAAACAACTATTTACAGTATCTAATGTGATACAACTTTTAGCCCAACTATAGAGCCTATCAGGGCTGTGAGAAAAAATAATCGAAAAGGAGTTGCTGGTTCTTTAAATACCAAAATACCCAGTATAACAGATCCGGCTGCTCCAACTCCTGTCCAGATAGCATAAGCAGTTCCAATGGGTAAGGCTTGTGTTGCTTTAACTAAAAGTATCATACTAATACTTAAGGAAGCAAAAAACCCAGCATACCACCAGTACACTTCATTTCCTGTGACTATTTTCGCTTTTCCTAAACAGAAAGTAAAAGCTACTTCAAATAGACCGGCTATAATTAAAATAATCCAGTTCATATCTTTTACTTTTAAATCCTTTTCAGGATTCATACCAAATAAAATATAGCTCAATCTAAACTGACCTTACTTCACCTTCTCCACCTTCAAACCAAAAGCATTAATACCTTTTAGAGGTTCGTCGCGCATGTAGTGAATAGCTTTAAGAGAATACTTACCGTTATAAGGTAGTTTTTTGTTGGGTAAGAATAGGATCTGCTCGTCGTAAAAATCGCCCATACCGGAGCCAAGTGGCTTTCCGGATTTGGCGTCAAACAGATTCATATTGGATTGTTTGGATTCTAACAAACGAGATGCTGAATCCAACAAATAATACTTTACATACATATTGTAATACGGATACGCCGTAGAGTACCTTATTTTGTAATAAAAGTTATGCAACTGCGTACTATTTAGTACACTAAAATCATATCTCAGGGTATCGGCTACCTGCCATTGATTTTCTTTTAACTCTATATTAGAATCATACACCTTGCTGTCGTCACATGAAAAAAATGCTAGAGCCAACAGCACAAAAATGAGTATATTTCTAGCTGATGTTATCATGAATTTTCAGGTTTTGGTGGTTCTTGTTTAGGCTTATTAGGCTGCTCTGGCCTTGGTCTGCCTTGTCCATTAGTTGGATTATTTTTATTCTGCTGCTGACCTTTAGGCTGTTGATGACCTTTATTTTGCAGTGGTTGTCCATCCTGAGGTTTAGCCTGTTGCTGATCACCTTGTGGCCTTGGCTTATTCTGAGGTCGGTTTGGCTTTGGTCTATTTCCCTGTTGTTGATTTGCAGGCTTCTGATTCGACTCTGGTGCAATTTTTATAGATTGTTCACTGGCGACTGATTGTTCACCTTCTTTTTGACCAGATTGAGGAGTTTTCTTCTTCTTTTTCTTTTTACGTTTAGCCGAAAATTTATCATCGAACCTAGAAAGCTCGTTAAGCTCCTTTTGAGTTTCTACGCTCTTATCTTCTTCTTCATCAGCTTCTAAAGAGGCCGGTGTTATACCTTTCTTATTTAGCTCCTGAATTTCAGAAACTCGCTCAGCAGAAATTGGAAACCAGTTCGTTTCCTGTCCATATCCAAACCATAATATTTTTCTGAAAATATCGGTTTTTTGTAAATAGGCATTACCTTGAGCAGTTTTAAGAGGTTCCTCTACCTGAGGGATGCCTTTTAGAGCATCCAGGTAAGAATCGAGCTCATAATTGAGACAGCATTTAAGTCTGCCACATTGTCCCGATAGTTTGGTAGGATTAAGCGAAAGATTCTGATACCTTGCTGCAGATGTAGATACACTTTTGAAATCGGCAAGCCAGGTAGAACAACAAAGTTCTCTACCACATGAGCCAATACCACCCAAGCGACCAGCTTCCTGACGAAGACTAATTTGCCTCATCTCCACTCTGATCTTGAATTCAGCAGCCAGTCTTTTGATTAGTTCTCTAAAATCTACACGGTCATCAGCCGAATAGAAAAAAGTAGCTTTGGTATTATCTGCCTGATATTCTACATCAGAAAGCTTCATTTCCAGCTTCAGTTCGTGTACAATTTGACGTGACCGAACCAATGTATTCATTTCACGGTTACTGGCAGATTCAAACTTTTCAATATCTTTTTCATTGGCCAGCCTGTATATGGTACGGATGCTTTCATCTGCCTCCTTTATACCTTTCCTCTTCATTTGCAGACGCACCAATTCACCCGAAAGAGCAACAAAGCCCAGGTGATGACCATTGGGAACGTCAACTATAATTGGATCGCCGGTAAGTAGGTCTAGATTGTTGGTATTGCGAAAAAATTCCTTTCTTCCGCCTTTAAAACGTACCTCAACCACATCAAAACGTTCAGCAAGACCTGTGTCCATACCAGACAACCAGTCGTAAGTATTCATTTTGTTGCAGCCACCGGATTTACACCCTCCTTTGCTGCCACAGCCTGCAGGACTACTGCAACCGCCTCCCGTACTACATCCCATTTTGTATATATTGTATAGAAAATATAACCATTATAAAAGTTGGTCAATTTACACTATTTATTTAACATTTTTAGAAGCTTATACCAAATCAAAACCTATGTCTGAACGATAATACCTTCCTTTCCAATCTACTAACTTAGCAGCTGCATTGGACTTTGCCAAAGCAGTTGCCTGATCTTTTCCAAGCGCTGTAAGAGCAATTACACGACCACCATTTGTTACAACAGTATTGTTAATTTTGCTGGTTCCGGCATGAAATGGCAGTACATCTGTAACATTTTCCAATCCACTGATTACATCACCTTTTTTATAGGTTTCAGGATATCCACCTGCAACAAGCATCACTGTAGTTGCAGATTCGCTATGAAATTCAATTGATTTATTTTTCAAGGCTCCACTAGCTGCTGCTACAAGCAGATCTACTAGGTCTGATTTAATTCTTGGCAACACAACTTCAGTTTCAGGATCACCCATTCTGGCATTGTATTCAATTACCCAAGGTTCATTTTTTACCTTTATAAGTCCAAAAAATATAAACCCAACATATTTTATGTTTTCATTCTTCAAACCATCCATTGTTGGTTTAATAATTCTTTGCTCTACCTTATCCATAAAGGTTTTGTCAGCAAAGGGAACCGGCGAAATTGCTCCCATTCCACCTGTATTTGGACCGGTATCGCCTTCACCAATTCGTTTATAATCTTTGGCCTCAGGCAGAATAACATAGTCCGTGCCATCAGTAAGTACAAACACAGAAAGTTCTATTCCATCCAGAAACTGTTCAATAACCACCTTGGCGCTTGCATCTCCAAATTTTTTGTCCAACAACATATCTTTCAACGTCTGAAGAGCATGTTCATGCGTTTCGGCTATGATTACTCCTTTGCCTGCAGCAAGGCCATCTGCCTTAAGCACAACAGGCAAATCGTGTGCAGCAACATATTTCAGACCTTCCTCTATTGTTTCGGTAGTAAATGTTCGGGAGGCCGCAGTCGGTATTCCGTATTTACTCATGAATCCTTTTGAAAAATCCTTACTTCCTTCCAACTGTGCACCTGCTGCATTTGGGCCAACAACTAAAATATGTTTTAATTCTTCATGTGCTGAAAAATAATCTGCAATACCTTCTACCAATGGTGCCTCCGGACCAACTAACATTAAGTGTATTTTGTGTGCGACACAGAACTCACCTAAGGCATTAAAATCGGTTACAGCTATATTTACGTTTTCAGCAATTTCGCCGGTACCTGCGTTGCCAGGCGCTATATATAATTTTTTACAATTTTTGCTTTGACTGATTTTCCATGCAAAAGCATGTTCTCTTCCACCAGATCCAACTACCAGAATGTTCATTATTACTATCTTAACTAATTTTAATTTGCGTATTCAGACAAGAATTTGATTCGTACCAGTCTTAATTCTTCTTCAGAATAATCATCGTCACTTAATTCTTCCAAAGCCAGTTTGATATTGTCACTTTCAGCACTCATAAAGTAATCCTGGATATCTGCTTGTCTGTCAGAATCCAGAATTTCATTGAGGTAATAATCCAGATTAAGTCGAGTACCTGAGTAACAGATATGTTCTATTTCTTCTATTAGCTCACTCATCGACAGATTTTTGGACTGGGCAATTTCATCCAGATCAATTTTACGATCAATTTGCTGAATAATAAAAATTTTAATCTTTGATTTATTCACAGAACTCTTAACCACCACGTCATTAGCAGTTTCAATCTGATTTTCATCTACATATTTGGCAATAGCCTCAATAAAAGGTTGACCAAATTTTGCTACTTTACCCTGCCCTACTCCATTAATATTGGCCAATTGCTCTTTATTGGTCGGAAAAACGGTAGCCATTTCTTCCAGAGATGGGTCCTGAAATATAACGTAGGGTGGCAGATTTCTAGACTGTGCAATCTTTTTACGCAATCCCTTCAGGATTTCAAAAAGCACTTCATCATGACCTTTTCCGGTGGCCACTTTTTCTGATCCGATACCATCACCTTCTACATACAGATCATGATCTTTGGAGAAGGTCATAAAATATGGATTTTTGAGGTAATCCTTACCTTTTTGGGAAATTTTAAGTACCCCAATCTCTTCTACCTCTTTTTCCAGAAAGCCTTCCAAAACTACCTGTCGGATAATGGTATTCCATAGTTCGGGTGAAATGTGAATACCCTTACCAAAAACCTCAATATCTTTATGACCATAGCTATTTACATAGTCTGTAACCTGGCCGGTGAGCACATCTGTCAGATGGTTGATGGCAAAACGCTGACCGGTTTGCTCAGCAGCCTGTAGTACCATAATGACTTCTTCCATTACCTCAAACTTTTCTTTGGGCTTTTGGCAGTTGTCGCAGAAGCCGCAATCAACAGGATAAGTCTCACCAAAATAATGCAGAATCTGTTTTCTTCTACAAACAGAAGATACTGAATATGAAACCATTTCCTGTAGCAAATGCTTGGCATTTTCGCGTTCAGTAACGGTTTTGTCTTTATTAAATTTTTCGAGTTTTACGATGTCTTTGTAGCGGTAGAACATCAGGCAATTGCCTTCCAGTCCGTCTCTGCCTGCACGACCTGTTTCCTGGTAGTAACCTTCGAGCGATTTGGGCACATCGTAGTGGATTACAAAACGCACATCAGGTTTGTCAATACCCATACCAAAGGCAATAGTGGCTACAATTACATCTACATTTTCGTTGATAAATGCATCCTGATTGGCAATACGTTGATGTGGGTCCAGTCCGGCATGATAAGGCAGGGCTTTTACATCATTTACCACCAGTAGTTCTGCAATCTCTTCTACTTTCTTTCTGCTAAGGCAGTAAATTATACCGGATTTATTTTTATGATTTTTTACAAACTGGATGAGTGATTTTTTGGCGTTGATCTTCGGTTTGATTTCATAGAATAGATTTTCTCTATTGAACGAAGATTTAAATATCGAAGCCTCTTCCATTTGCAGGTTACGCTTAATGTCCTGCTGAACTTTAGGAGTAGCAGTAGCAGTAAGGGCTATAATTGGTAGTTTACCAAAATTGTCAATAATACTTCTGATACGACGATACTCAGGTCTGAAATCATGACCCCATTCGGAAATGCAATGAGCTTCGTCTATTGCAATGAAAGATATTTTGGCTTGTCGGAGAAACTGAATATTATCTTCTTTGGTAAGAGATTCCGGAGCTACGTATAGAAGTTTGAGACTACCGTCAAGAGTTTCCTTTTTTACTCTTGCAATTTCGGATCTGGAAAGTGTAGAGTTCAGGAAGTGGGCATTAACCCCCAGCGCATTGAGCTGGTCAACCTGATTTTTCATCAAGGCAATAAGTGGTGAAATAACAATAGCTGTTCCCTTAACCATAAGGGCAGGCAATTGGTAGCAAAGTGATTTACCAGCCCCGGTGGGCATAATCACAAAACTATTTTTTCCCGCTAAAACATTATTAATTATATCTTCCTGATTGCCTCTGAATTGATTGTAGCCAAACACTGATTTCAGTTTGGCAATTATATCCAGATCATTTTCAACTAACATTTCGTATTCTGTAGCTTTATATTTTCTATAGTTCTTATATTTGCTTTCAATAAAAAGAACATTAAAGATTCCTTAGGATTAACAATACATTGAAATTAGTAAAAAATATCAAATTAATTGCAAAAAATGTCCTTCTAAATGAGGCAGAGGCAATTCGCAACCTTACTAATCTGATTGACGATGATTTTGAAGCTTGTGTAAATGAAATTTTAAACACCAAGGGCAGAGTAGTTTTGACAGGTATTGGCAAAAGCGCCATTATAGGACAAAAAATAGCTTCAACCCTTAATTCTACAGGTACCCCGGCTATGTTTATGCATGCTGCCGACTCTATACACGGCGATTTGGGGATGCTAACAGAACATGATGTGGTTATTTGCCTTTCCAAAAGTGGTAATACTCCCGAAATAAAGGTTTTGGTTCCTTTGCTTAAAAGAAAAGGTTCAAAGCTAATCGCATTAGTAGGCAATAAAGACTCTTACCTGGCCAAGCAATCTGATTATATATTAGATGCTACTATAGAAAAAGAAGCTTGTCCTAATAACCTGGCTCCAACTACCAGTACAACAGCAGCAATGGCTATAGGTGATGCACTGGCCGTATGTCTTATAGAAGCCAGAGAGTTTTCAAGCAACGACTTTGCTATGTTGCACCCTGGTGGCTCTTTGGGCAAACGTTTGTATCTGAAAGTAGAAGACATAGCGCAACAACATGAATTGCCTTTGGTGCAAAAAGATGCAACCATTCATGAAGTAATAATGGAAATTTCATCAAAAAGACTTGGGGCAGTAGCAATAGCAAACGAGGAGAAAGCATTGTTAGGGATAATTACAGACGGCGACCTTAGACGAATGCTTAAAAATTTTTCTAATATTGCTGAAATAAAAGCACAGGATATCATGAACCCCACGCCAAAAACCATTGAGGCGGATGAATATGCGGTAAATGCCTTAAATCTGATGCAAAAAAACAACATCACTCAATTAGTGGTATTAAAAGATAACAAAGTATATGGTTTTGTCCATATTCATGATTTACTTAAAGAAGGTTTAGTTTAATGAATTCAAATTTTTACGCTATAATAATGGCGGGTGGGATTGGTAGCAGATTCTGGCCATTTAGCAGAACCAATTATCCAAAGCAGTTTCATGATGTACTTGGTACAGGCAAGTCTCTGCTTCAACAAACTGCTGAACGTTTTTTTACAGTTTGCCCAAAAGAAAACATTTTTATTGTAACCAATAAATCGTATTCAGGCCTGGTAAAAGAACAACTTCCATTCCTCAATGATCATCAGATACTTGGCGAACCTATTGGAAGAAATACAGCACCTTGTATTGCTTATGCTTGCTATAAAATAAAGCAAAACAATCCAAATGCTGTTGTTGTAGTAGCTCCTTCTGACCATGTAATTACCAAAACAGACGACTTTATTACAACCATTACTTATGGGTTGGAAAAAGCAGCAGAGTCTGATATACTTATTACATTGGGTATAAAACCAAGCAGACCTGACACCGGTTACGGATATATTCAATATTTTGAAAATGCGGGAGAGCAATTAAAACAGGTCAAAACTTTTACAGAAAAACCTGCTCTGGAACTTGCCAAAAAATTCCTGGAAAGTGGTGATTTTGTATGGAATGCCGGCATATTTATATGGAATGTCAAAACCATTGCCAGAAACTTTCAGCAACATGTACCGGAAATGGCAGAAACCTTTGAAGAAGGATCAAATCTGTACTGGTCTGAAAGTGAAGATTCCTTTATTTCTACGGCCTATTCGCAATGTAAAAATATATCGATTGACTATGCCATAATGGAAAAATCTGACGATGTATTTGTATTGCTAAGTGATTTTGGATGGTCGGATCTTGGCACCTGGAAGTCGCTATATGATATATCGCCGAAAGACGAGAATGAAAATGTGCTTACCGGCAATATCATTACTTCGGATTCAAAAAACTGTATCATCAAAACACCAAAAGACAAATTGGTTGTAGTTCACGGTCTTGATAACTTTATTGTTGCCGAATATGACGGCGTATTGATGATATGCCAGAAAGACGATGAGCAGAAAGTAAAAGAATTTGTAGCGCAGGTAAAGGCAACTAAAGACGAAAAATTTATATAATTCGCACAACCTTTTATAAACAGAAATGGTCGTATCTGAGAGGAAACGACCATTTTTTGTTTATGAGATAATTAGAGTAAAAATCACATACGTTGCCTTACTACTTCTGAAAGTATCATACCCGTGGCAACAGATACATTAAGCGATTCGATTTTGCCGACTTGTGGTATTTTTACCATCATATCTGTTTTTCTTAAGTATTCCGGCGATACTCCATCTTCTTCCGAACCCATAATTATGGCCAGCGGTGGTGTAAAATCAGCCTGATAAATCATCTTATCAGCCTTTTCGGAACAAGCCACTAATTGAAAACCACTGTCTTTCAGATACGTGAGCGTATTTTTAAGATTTTCTTCACGTATAATGGGAATATAGTTCAATGCTCCGGCAGATGTTTTTAGTGCATCACTGTTAATCTCGGCACTTCCTCGCGAAGGGATAACAATAGCATTTACACCCAGGCATTCTGCGGTTCTTGAAATAGCTCCAAAATTTCGCACATCGGTTATTCTATCCAATATCAGTAGCAATGGCACCTTGCCTTGACTAAAGGTTTCAGATACAACATTATCCAAAGAAGCATAGGTAATCGGCGATACATAGCAAATAACACCTTGGTGGGTCTTTCTGGTTATTTTATTGAGTTTTTCTATAGGCACCTTTAATACAGGCACTTTAAGATCGGAAGCCAGAGATACTAACTCATTTATAAGCGGATTTTTGGCATCACGTTGTAAGTAGATTTTTTCAATTTCTTTACCTGACTGAAGGGCTTCTAACACAGGTCTCAGGCCAAATACCACATCACGCGTATCGTTTTTCACAAATTGTTGTTTTTGATAATTATTCCTTTGCGCCAGTTATCAATTAGTATATCCCACAATTTTTTAAAGTTTTCAGATCGCTGTAACTCGTAATTGTCGTTGGAGAGAAAAATTGGCTGCTTTCGAAATGTAAAGGTAACAAATTCTTTGTTGAATATCTGGTCATATTGCCAGATCTCATCCTGTCCGGATTTGGTAACATAATCGGGTTTACCCATGATTATAAAAACCATGCCCCGATCAGTCTTCCAACCTTCCTTATAGGAAGTAAAAAATCTGTTTGCAAACTCCACCCTTGAGTAGTAATGCTGTACCAACTTACGTGAATATTCCATACTACCACCAATTTCCATCCAAAAATTATCTACTGCCAATTTATAGTCTTCAGCTTGTTGCAACTGCTTGTATTCGCTTTCCGAAGTTAGATATACCAAAGGTTCAATCAATTCCGATGAATTTGTCAAATAAGGATACTTCGTATTTTTTAACAGAAAGGAAAAACAGCCGGGTATTTCCCGATTGGAAGTCAAAATAACTACCCCTTCACCCTGAAAATTGAAAACCTCACCTAAAGACAATATTCCACCTGAATCAGCAGAAATTTCTTTTACTTCAGGATGTATACTTTTATCCATATATGGAGGGTCTGCCGGAGGAAAATCATGTTTGTAAATATGATATACTACCGAATCCTGTTGCAAGCCTGCTTCTAATTGATAATTTCTATTAGCATAAAAATACGTAGCTAATTGGGGGTTCGTGGCGCTATCAGATAGCATAAAAATCTTTTCGGGCGTATTCTTTCTATAAATCTGACCCAAATCCAGTAAGTGAGTTTGTAATCTGGTCTGATCTTCAATTTTTACAAAAAAAACTTCTTCGGGTTTACCTTCCTGAACGGTATATCTCAGAATCACCTGATCGGTAAGGTCCCAATACCCTTTTAGGTTCATAGGAACGAAATCGAGTTTAATTACTTCACCTTCAGAAAAGGAATTTGATTTATGTCCTGAAAGTTTATATCTGCTTCGGAAGTTTTCAAAGGTTTTGAACTTTTCATTTTTACTCAGCGATAGGTATAGATATACCGAATCCGCTTCAAACATAATTTTGTGTTTCAAAACAGGACTATCCGGATTGTACAAAAAACTAAGATCCTGGTACAAAACCAGCGCACGAGTGCGACATGCCTGAAATAAAAACATGCCGGCAAAAACAATGAGGAGTAGATATTTCATAAAACAAAAAAGAGATACCGGAAACCAATATCTCTTTTAAGTAACAATTGAGCGAAATGTTTTATCTATAGTTTAAGCGACTGGCATATTTTCGAAGTTCGCCTTCATATCGGGCTGCCAAGTCTTTTTCACTATATTCACGAAGACTTCTGTATAGCTGATCTAGTATATATAGATTTACTTCCACATCTCTGGAGCTATAATTACCTTTCTTTTCGAAGTAAGCAAGATTTTCTACAGATCGCTCACCCATTTTTTGAGCAATTTCTTTTGCTTTATCTTTTTCCCCTAACTCCAACAACATAGGAACATAAGGAGGAATCGCCAGATCATACTTAATGGCTGTATCCGGCATTGTGTTTAAAGAATAAAACAATACATCCTTAGCTTCATTTTCTTTGCCCTCAGTATATAAAGAAACAGCTAAACGATGATACTGAGAACGAGCATTTACAAAGAATCTCTGGTAATTTTCGTCATAATACACATTCGGGTTGTTGGTTTCTCTGAAGAAGAAATTGTTCATCAGATTGTCTTTCATTACAGTTGAATTTACCCAACCACCGGAACTACCCGGAACTTTGTATGGCATAAGTCTGAATGCAAGACCTTCCAATTGGGTATAATCTTTCAGGTTCATATAATCTGAAGAAGAAAGTGTTGTACTGAAATATATTGGCCTTTCCCAGTTGTTGTTTACAAACATATCCAGCATTACCAGATCTTTTTTATCCAACATGCTTTTAGCAATTGTCCACTGGAATTTGTCCTGAATCTGGCTTTCTAGGCTGTCAGCTATCCAGTCTTTCTTGGCCAACTCTTCTTTATTTTGCATAAAGAATAAAGTTTTGGAAGGAAGAATGGTATAACTCTCACCACTTCCTGCTTCACGTTTTACCGAAGAAGCATCTTCGCGTACTGCATCGATATAGCGATCAAGTTTTATACCTCCTTTGTATTTAGGGTCTTCTACTATAAATACCTGGTCGTTGGTGCCACTGATGTAGTTTTTCAGTGCAAGGGTAATAGGTAGTGGCTCCGAATCGTAAGCCTTTTTCATCATTTGAGAAATATACCAATCCGTATTTAACAAACTCAGGTTACAAACTCTGACATCAGTTCTAAAACCTTCTACTTCCTGAACATACCAAAGTGGGAAAGTATCGTTATCGCCTCCGGTAAATAATATAGCGTTTTTGGCACATGAATTCAGAAGGTTCTTTGCTGAATCAACTGAATGGTAGCGGTTAGAACGGTCATGATCATTCCAGCCTTCTGCCGCTAAAATACCAGGAACTATTAAACTAATTGTAGTAGCAATAACAGGCCTTAGGGTATCACTGGATAAGAATTTGCGGAAGAATTCGGATATAGCCACCACTCCAAAACCTATCCAGATACAGAATGCATAAAAGGAACCGGTATAGGTATAATCACGTTCTCTTGGCTCGATAGGAGGCTGATTGAGGTATAAAATAATGGCTATACCACCAAAAAAGAATAACAGCAATACAATAGTCCAGTCAAGTTTGTCTTTGGCATAATGAAAAAACAACCCAATTAAGCCTAAAATAAGAGGCAACATCAGATAATTATTTCTGCCTTTATTTTCTCTTATTTCTTCAGGCAGTTCTTTTTCGAAGTAATCAGAAGGTGTTAGGAATGAAGCATTTTGAATATCGCTTTCTCTGCCGGCAAAATTCCACAGAAAATAACGCATATACATATGGCCAATCTGATAGGTAAAGAAATATTTCAGATTTTGCCCCATACTTGGTTTTTTGCCCGGTGTACCATCGGCGTTGGTTACCGGTACTTTGGGTTCGCCCATATAATTTATATAAGCTTCTTTATGCCCAGGCTGCACGCTGTAAGCACGAGGGAACAATCCTGAGTGTGCAGGATCGTACTGATAGTTCATCTTATAATCATAAATATCGTACGTGCCTTTTTCAACATTTCTTAAGTATTGAGGACTGGCCTTTTCAGAACTAATCGGGTAACCAGCGGTAAAGTAATGTCCACTTACCAAAGGTCTGTCGCCATATTGCTCTCTTTTTAGGTATGAAACAAAGCTTAGTACGTTTTCCGGATCATTTTCATCGATAGGTGGATTGAAATTCGATCTGATCAGGATCATTCCATAACTAGAATAACCAATTAAGATAAAAGTAAGGCAAAGTAGTGTCAGGTTTAGCAGTTGTTTTTGATGTTTTACTGAATAAATCAGACCGAAGATTAAACTTCCTAAAAACAAAAAGATAAAAACCGTAATACCTGAATTGAATGGCAAACCAAGAGTATTGACAAAAAAGATTTCAAAAGAACCTGCTATGCTTGGCAGCCCAGGGATAATACCGACCATAATAACACCTATAATACCGGCACTTATTAAAAAAGTAAGTACAACTCCTATAGACGTAGGCTTATACCTTTTGAAATAGTATACAAAACCCAAAGCAGGCAGAGTAACCAAGTTTAATAAGTGAACGCCTATAGAAAGACCAACCAAATAAGCAATCAGGATAATCCATTTGTCGCTATTGACTTCTTCTGCATTATTTTCCCATTTGAGGATAGCCCAGAAAACTAAGGCTGTAAACAGAGACGACATGGCATACACTTCAGCCTCTGTAGCCGAAAACCAAAACGAATCACTAAATGTAAAAGCTAAACTTCCAATCAGACCGGCTCCCATAATAGAGATAACCTGTCCCTGAGTAAGTGCTGCATTTTCCTTAATCAGTACTTTTTTAACCATCATGGTAATAGTCCAGAAAAGGAACAGAATGGTAAATGAGCTGGACAAAGCCGAAACCAGATTTACTGCGTAGGCAATCTTTGTTACATCAGAAATAAACATGGAAAAAATTCTACCAATCAATAAAAATAGTGGGGCTCCCGGAGGGTGTGGCACTTGCAATTTGTTGGAAGCGGCAATAAACTCACCACAATCCCAGAAACTGGCTGTGGGTTCCATGGTAAGAACATAAACTAACGTAGCGACAGCAAAAACAAACCAACCTGTAATGTTATTGATTTTCTGATAATTCAGCATATTGAATAATAATCTAGAGGCAAAAATTTAAATCAAACAAAGCATTCTATTTCCAAGGTATTAGAAATAAAAGTCGAAAATATTGAGAAGATGTATAATTAGAAAGGAAAAGTAAAAAAAAAGAGGCTTTCGCCTCTGTTAAATATTGTTTTGACTAATAATTCTTAATGAGTTTACGTGTTTCCACTACACCTTTATCAGAATATATAGTGCAGAAATAAACGCCGGCCCTAAATCCTGACATGTCTAATGGATAAGGTCCATTACCATTATTTAATTTAAGCGTGATAACCTCTTTTCCAATAATATCAAATATTCTGATTTCGGTCAGGTTAAATTTACCCTGACTAACACGTATTACAACCTGATCCGAAATGGGATTAGGTATAGATATTTTATATTCCAAATTTACCTGTTCCGGTTGGCTTTGAGCCATTAGAACAGGAATTGAGAGTATAAAAAGAATTAAAACAATGAGTAAATTTTGTTTCATAGTAACAAAATATAATTATCCGGAATTGTGCAATATACAATTATATAGCATAAAAACCATGCCATTAGCACGACTCTATATAGATTACTTATTCTGAACGGAAATAGTTGCATAGCGAGCGAAATATATGGTTTAAAGATTTAACCACAGAGGACAAGTTGATAAACACAAAGAACACTAAGTCTTTTCTTTGGTGTACTTGATGTCTTCATTAGGCTCTTTGTGGTAAATTCCTATTCCTTTAACCACAGAGGGTGCTGAGATACTTTGTGGTTAAAACAAAAAGAACTCCAGCAATAAGCCTACCCTGCCCAATTATCTCTGTCGAGGCTACGGTATTGAATGGCTTCGGCAAGGTGTTCAATCTTTATTTCCGTTGAACCGGCAAGATCGGCTATAGTGCGGCTAACTTTGAGGATTCTGTCATAGGCTCTGGCAGAAAGTCCCAGCCTGACCATGGCCGTTTTGAGCAAGGCTTTACCGGCTTCGTTAATCTGACAAATCTTTTGTACTAATTGTGGCGGCATCATGGCATTGCAATGAATTTCGGGCATTTCTTTAAACCGCTCTTCCTGAACTAGTCTGGCTTTGATTACTCTTTCGCGAATAACAGAACTTGATTCATTTTTGCGCTCAGCTGTCATTTCGTCAAATGAAACAGGTGTTACTTCTACATGCAGGTCTATACGATCCAGCAATGGCCCACTTACTTTATTCAGATATCGCTGCACCATGCCCGGTGGACATACACATTCCTTTTCGGGGTGATTATAATAACCGCAAGGGCATGGATTCATGCTGGCAATGAGCATAAAGTTGGCAGGAAAATCTACTGAAATCCTAGCCCGGCTAATGGTTACGGATCGTTCTTCCAAAGGCTGGCGCATAACCTCCAATACAGTACGCTTAAACTCTGGCAGCTCATCCAAAAACAATACACCGTTGTGTGCCAAAGAAATTTCTCCGGGTTGTGGATTGCCACCACCGCCAACCAAGGCTACATCACTAATAGTGTGATGCGGAGAACGGAATGGCCTGGAGGCTATTAAAGAAGCTTCCTGTCCAAGTTTGCCTGCAACTGAATGGATTTTAGTAGTTTCAAGTGCTTCGTTTAGATTGAGAGGAGGCAAAATACCCGGCAATCGTTTAGCCAACATAGTTTTGCCTGCACCGGGAGGACCAACCATAATCACATTGTGGCCACCGGCTGCGGCTATTTCCAAAGCACGTTTGATATTTTCCTGTCCCTGAACGTTAGAAAAATCGGCCTCATTTTGATGAAGATTGGTATAAAAAAGATCACGGGTATCAATTTTCAGTGGTATAATCTCCTTTTTACCTTCAAAAAAATCGACTACCTCAGTAAGACTTTGTACTCCAATTACATCCAGGTTATTAACGATTGCAGCTTCCTTTTCATTGGCTTTAGGAAGTACCAATCCCTTAAATCCTTTTTTACGTGCTTCTATGGCAATTGGCAAAACACCTTTGATAGGACGCACTTCGCCATCAAGGGAAAGCTCGCCCATTATAAGGTATTTATCCAGATCAGGGGCTTTGATTTGGTCGCTTGCCGAAAGTATACCCATAGCAATTGGTAGATCATAGGCAGAACCTTCCTTTCTGATATCAGCGGGTGCAAGGTTAACAACAGTCTTGATTCTGGGCATACGAAAACCCACATGTTTGATGGCTGCGACTACCCTTTGTTCACTTTCTTTGACTGCACTATCTGGGAGGCCAACCATAAAAAATTTGGTTCCCTGGCTCACATTAACTTCAATAGTTATAATAGTGGCATTAACCCCAAACACGGCACTGCCATATGTTCTGGATACCATAGCTTAAAAAATTTGGTATAACTTATTCCATTCCTTTTTCTATCAAAAGAATCAGGATATGGATGATTTTGATATGCAATTCCTGAATTCTGTCAGCATAACCATTGTGTGGCACATTGATTACGATATCAGCGTATTCGGCAAGACTACCTCCGTTTTTGCCAGTAAGGGCAATTATTTTGATATCCTTTTGTTTGGCTAGCTCGGCAGCACGTAATACATTTTCAGAATTACCACTGGTACTTATAGCCAGCAAAACGTCTCCTTTTTGTCCAATAGCTCTCAAATATCTTGAAAACACATAGTTATACCCAAAGTCATTGGATGTGCAGGTAATATGAGCTGCATCGGTCATGGATATGGCAGGTAAGGGATCTCGATTTTCTCTATACCTGCCGGTCATTTCTTCAGCAAAATGCATGGCATCGCAGGCAGAACCGCCATTACCACAGGAAAGAACCTTGCCCCCATTTTTGATACTGGCAATAATAAGTTTCGCAGCTTCTTCAATTTTGGCTACACTTTCAGGTAAAGAAAGAAATTTATCTAAAACTTCGGCAGCTTCTCTTAATTCATTTTCAATTATTTCTTTCATAAACGATTCATTTTTCAGAATTGGAAAACAATGTAAAGTCAAAAAATCTAAAGGGTACTATAAGGCTTAAAGAGAAAAGGCTTTCCAAACGGAAAGCCTCCAAGGTTTTCAATTTTAATGATTGTTAATAATCATCATCAGAACTGTCAGTAAAACTGTCAGCATCTTCTTCCCAGTCGTCGGAATCCATATCATCATCCTTCCACTTATCTTCATCAAAATCATCATCATCCTGCCCCCAGACTTCCTTGAACTCGTCTTTGAATTCATCCTCGCCCAATTCAACTTCCAGATCTTTTACAATCTGTGCAGTAAGACCGGTTTTCTTAAGAGCATCCTTTTGAGGTACCCCAGCCTCAATCAAAGCTTTATAAGCCTCATAGTCTTCATAAAGCTGATCATCATCTAATTCATCGAAATCGTCACTCATTGTTTGATAAAGAAGTTAATTAAAATTCAATAACGAAAATAAATATGCTAGGATTGAATTCCCAAATTATTTGCTGATAAAATTTCTTAAGCAAATTCGGCAATAATTGTTTGTCCACCTTTGGTTTTTTGTCCAATATTTACGTGAACTTTTGCATCCAGAGGAACAAAAACATCGACTCTGGAACCAAACTTAATAAAGCCCAGCTCCTGACCCTGCTTAACCTCCTCACCTGCTTGCAAGTACCAAACAATTCTTTTAGCCAAAGCTCCGGCAATTTGTCTAATTAGTACAGCACCTCTTTCCGGATTTTCTACAACTATAGTAGTACGTTCATTTTCCGTACTGGCTTTTGGATGCCAGGCAACCTTATATTTTCCGGAGTGATATCTGAAATAGGATACAAATCCGGAAATAGGATTGCGATTGATATGTACATTGACCGGAGACATAAATATTGAAATTTGTCTTCGTGATTCGTTAAAATATTCAGTCTCTACAACTTCTTCTATTACTACAACTTTGCCATCGGCAGGAGCTATAATGCATTTGTCGTTTATAACCAGTTTTCTTTTTGGGCTTCTAAAAAACTGCAAAATCATCAGGTATATCAATACTGATAAAATAATCAGAAAATTGTGAAGACTTGTATTGCTTGGCCAGAAACCAATTACAAATAAATTCAGTGTGGCAAGGATTATAAATAGTGCTAAAAGGATTTTAAATCCTTCCTTATGAATAGTCATTGGTTGTTCTTATTTTTTTTAGAGTTGCAAATATATTGAAAATCTAGAATTATTGGACTTGCAATAAATATTGCTTTTGAAAATCTTATGAAGGTGAAAAAAGAAATGCAAGGAAATGTTGATCATTAGTGAATAATAGCTTAGAAAAGTTATAAAATCCTATTTTCTTCTAATTGTTTAGATTATTTCAAGATAGCCTGCCAACTTGGTTAATTGATTAATTTATAATCTGTTATTAGGATTCGAGCTGAAAGATTTAGCTTGGTAGCGAGAGTTCTAACCATATCAACATTCAGTTTTTTCTTTTTATTCAGAATTTCAGACACTCTGCTCTTGCCACCAATTATCCCGACTAAATCCTTTTGTTTCAAACCCAGTTCTTCCATTCTTATTTTAATAGCCTCAATTGGGTCGGGGGTTTCAATAGGATATTGTTTATTCTCATATTCCTCAATTAAGAGCGCAAGAACATCAGCTTCATCACTTTCCGAAGTACCAATTTTAGCGTCAAATATTTCGTCAAGCCTTTCTAGTGCTTGTTTATATTCTTCTTCGGTTTTTATGAGTTTAAAATGCATTTTAATAAATTGTTACACATTGTTAGCATCAATTCTGTCATATTCTGTATGGGAACCGACAAATCGGATGAATACCCAGCCTTTTTCAAAATTAAACTTTGTCACAAGACGATAATCATTTCCCTTAATGTTAAAAACTATTCGCCCATTTTTAAGAACACTTGCAGATGCATAAGTATTTTTAACATCATTTGGAGATTTCCAATCATTATTTTTAGCTGTATCATACCAAGTTTCCAGGTATTGTTCAGTTTCAGCATGTTTCTCCCAGAACTCGCGTAGTGTCTTTTTAGCGAATATTCTTTCCATTCAATAATATTAACACAGTAAAAATAAGTAAAAGTTCTTTATTTGAGAACTTATTTTTTAAACAACATTATTACAAGAGTGATCACAGGCTATACTCAACAACAAAAAAGAGCTAGCCGTGCATGACTAACTCTCCTTTTAAAATTTAACTTAATATTTACGTTCAAGCTTAAAGTCTGATCTTATGAAAACAGCATTAAATAAAATACAATAAACGGAAGTGCGAATATCAAAGCGTCAAAACGATCCAGAAAACCTCCATGCCCGGGAATCATTGAACCTGAATCTTTTATATCCAAACTTCTTTTGAGCATAGATTCTACAAGATCGCCAATACTTCCAAACACTATGATAATTGAAGAAAGCACCAGCCATTGTATCAACGTTAAAACCGGAAACAGCATAGCCAAGCCTACAGCAGCTGACAGACTAAGTAAAGCTCCTCCGAAACTACCTTCCCAGGTTTTCTTGGGTGATATGCGTTCAAAAAGTTTATGTTTACCCAAAAACCGTCCTGCAAAATACCCACCAATATCGTTGCCCCAAATTAATATCAGTATACCAAAAACTATGGAAGGCTCATACAAACCATTGACAAATGCAATAACAGTTAATAAACAAATAGGCACTGCCACATAGACCAAACCCAGAATAGTAAAAGCAATTCGTGTAAAAGGATTATCCTTATTGCAATACAACTCAACAATAAAAATCAAAAATAAAACCGGCAAAAATGCCCACAAAACTTTACCGGGCCAATAGGCACTTTCGGTCATAAAAACCACCAAAAACAACAATAACCCCAGTGTTATACCCAATATTTTATTGGAACCAATACCTGCAAGCTGTAAAAGTTTATAAAACTCTGTAAGTGTAAGCAATACTATAAGTCCAAAAAAGAACAGATAACTCCAATGACTATACCAAATACCACCTAAAAGCAAAGCAGCTCCGGAAAGACCGGTTATAAGTCGCTGTTGCAGATTTGAAAATTTATTCAACATGGGCCTTTTTTCTTTGTTGGTATAATTGATTGATATAATATATAATAACTCCGGACAAGGCAGCAAACAAAGCTACATTGAGCATTGAAACATCTTCAACCGGCCCGGATTCCATTTGCTCATATTTTTCTCTGAATACATTCATCAGCACCAGTGTAGCCCCGTTATTAAGAAAATGCATTCCTATAGGTATCAAAATATTGCCTGACCATACATACGCATAGCCGAACATAAGCCCAAGAACCATGCGAGGTATAAACCCAAAAAACTGAAAATGCACAAAACTAAAGGCAAATGCAGACACCCAGATAGCTACATGCACATTTTTAAAAAGGTGTTTCAGTTCATTCTGCAACAAACCTCTGAAAAACAGTTCTTCGCCAATGGCAGGCAACACTGCAACTACCATCAAAACCTTCAAAAATCCCCAGTTTGAATCATATTTAATAAGCAATTCGGTCAGTTCTTTAGCCTGATTTTCCATTTCAAGCATATTTCGCTCTACCTCGGCCAATGCTGAAGGCAAATGCCAGGATTGATTCCATTTGATCAAAAACTCTAATACCGGCATAAAAGTAAAATAGAGCATCAGGGTAAGAATAAAAAATGTAGCAGCCTTAGCGGTTTTAAAAGTAAAAACATCATCAATCAGCATTTTCTGATAGAAAAAAATATACACCACTGGCAACAATATAAACTGAATAAGTGGCGCTATAGATTGAATAAGCAGCAGGTAATGTTGTTTTTCCTGATCGGGAATATCTTGGGTAATAAGAGTACCTATTTCCTGTAGATCAACACCTATTACAAATTTAAAAATAAGAGCAACCAACCCCAGACCGAGGAAATAAATACCGAATAAACGGAATAGAATTCCTGCCAATTGAACAAATCCCGGTAAAGGACTTTGAATTTCCTGCTTATAATTAGTCATAAAAGCGTAAATTTACTTTAAAATCAACTTAAAACACAAGTCGTGGTAAAGATTGGCAAACTTGAGCTAGGCGAATTTCCGCTACTGCTGGCTCCAATGGAAGATGTAAGTGACCCTCCTTTCAGGTCTGTATGCAAAGATAAAGGCGCTGATCTGATGTATACCGAATTTATTTCTGCTGATGGCCTGATCAGAGATGCCGACAAGAGCATAAAAAAACTAGACATATACGATTACGAAAGACCCATAGGGATACAAATATTTGGCGACAAGATCGATGCTATGCGTGAAGCCGCTGCAATAGCCGAAGAAGCAAATCCTGAATTGGTTGATATAAACTATGGTTGTCCGGTAAAAAAAGTGGCCTGCAAAGGTGCCGGAGCCGGTATATTGCTGGACCTGCCTAAGATGCAGAAAATGACCGCCGAAATTGTCAAAAACTGTAGTCTGCCAGTAACTGTAAAAACCCGTTTGGGCTGGGATTACGACTCCATCAAAATAGAAGAAGTAGCCAAAAGACTTCAAGACGTAGGCATACAAGCCTTAACCATACACGGCCGTACCAGACAACAAATGTATAAAGGTGAAGCCGACTGGTCGTACATTGCCAAAGTAAAAGAAAACCCGGATATAAAAATTCCGATTTTCGGAAACGGCGATATTGATAGTCCTGAGAAAGCACTGGAGTACAAAAACAAATACGGTGTTGACGGCATTATGATTGGTCGTGCGGCTATTGGGTATCCTTGGATTTTTAACGAAATCAAAGAATTCCTAAAAAACGGAACGATCATAGCCCCACCAGATATTCAGGAAAGAGCCAATGTTTGCAAAAAACATCTGGAAAAATCTATAGACTGGAAAGGCCCAAAAACAGGTATCTTTGAGATGCGCACACATTATTCCAACTATTTCCGTGGAATTGCCAATTTCAAACCATTCAGAATAAGATTAGTGCAAGCCGCCACTTTTGAAGAGGTAGCAGATTTGCTGGATGAGATTGCACTGTTTGACTGGCAAACCGCTGAGGTTTAGCACATAATCAATTAAATTTAGCAGACTAAATCAAAGGTGGCTTTTCACCAAAAGATGCCTTACTTTTGTCTGTTAACCGGGCATCGGTCATAAATTGTAAATCATTGCAGAATCCACAACTTTCAGAATTTGGCATCATACTCCTTTTTATAATAGGAGCGATACTTTTTGTAGTACTGGGCACAGTTACCAGCAAAATTATCAGACCTTTCAGGCCAAACGCACAAAAACTGAGTTCCTACGAATGTGGCGAAGAACCTATTGGCGATGCATGGGGTCAGTTCAACATCAAATTTTATATAATAGCCCTTATATTTTTGGTTTTTGAGGTGGAAATGATCTTTCTTTTTCCCTGGGCAGTAGTATTTGGCAATGAAGAATTCATCCAAAAAACCAACGGAGTTTGGGGGTGGTTTGCCGTAATTGAAGCCATCATATTTGTAGGCATATTAATATTGGGTTTGGTATATGCCTGGAAAAAAGGATTTCTGGACTGGATAAAAGCTGAGGAAAAAATAAGTAATTACAAATCTCCGGTTCCACCTCAGTTGTACGAAGATTTTAATAAGCGATATCAAAGTAAACCATGACAGACTTAACAGGAAAAACAGGTGATGGTGGCATAGTGCTGGCCAAACTGGACGATGTTATAAACTGGGCTCGACTTTCGTCTCTATGGCCTATGGGATTTGGTATTGCTTGTTGTGCTATAGAAATGATGGGTGCCTATGCTTCAGGTTACGATCTGGACCGATTTGGCATAATACCACGACCTTCGCCAAGACAATCAGATGTGATGATTGTAGCAGGGACTGTTACCTTCAAAATGGCTGATCGTATTAAAAGGCTTTACGAGCAAATGCCGGAACCGCGCTATGTAATTTCAATGGGTTCTTGCTCAAACTGTGGCGGACCTTATTGGGAACATGGCTATCATGTGGTAAAAGGTGTAGACAAAATAATACCGGTAGATATTTTTGTACCTGGTTGTCCACCCAGACCGGAAGCCTTAATTGGCGGATTGCTTAACCTACAGGAAAAAATCAGAAGCGAACAAACCCTTTCTGGACCAAAAGGAATTCAGAATTTATTAGCCAAAAATAAATCAGCAGCTGTATAATGACTTTTCAAGAAATCAGCGATATTCTGAAATCGACCATCGGCGACCACTTCACTACCGATGAAAAGCAGGTGCTGCAACCGCAACTGATCGTTCCGGCAGACAAACTCAAAGCCACTTGCTTGCAATTGCATACCAATCCCTTATTGTATTTCGATTTTCTATCCAGCATTACCGGACTAGACAATGGAGTAGAAAAGGGCACTTTCGAAGTTTTGTATCATATATATTCAATTCCTTTTGACCATCATATTATTATAAAAGTACTCGTAGATCGACAAAACCCGCAAATTGACTCGGTAACAGATATCTGGAAAGGAGCCAATTGGCAGGAGCGTGAAATCTACGATATGTTTGGGATAACGATTCATGGGCATCCGGATTTGAGAAGGATACTTTTGCCGGAAGACTGGCAGGGGTTTCCGCTAAGAAAAGACTATCAGGTTCAGGAATACTACCACGGCATAAAAGTGGAAAACCAGGAAAATAATGGCTGAGAACCAAATAGAATATATTTATAAGGAAGAAAACCTCCGAACTTCTGAACCCAATTTCTTTAAAGAAAAGGATTTACAGGCCGGTGAAATGGTGATAAACCTTGGACCACAGCACCCTTCTACTCACGGCGTGTTAAGATTGGAAGTACTCACCGATGGTGAAATCATAAAAGATGTAGTACCCCATATGGGATATTTACATCGTTGTTTTGAAAAGCATGCCGAAAAACTTCCCTACAACCAGATAATACCTTTTGTAGACCGCATGGACTATATGGCAGCCATGAACTCAGAACATATTTATGCCATGGGTGTCGAGAAAATGCTGGGTATTGAAGGTACCATTCCCAAACGTATTGAATACATTCGTGTATTGGTTGCCGAACTAAACCGCATAGCATCACACTTTGTGGCTATAGGCACCTATGCTATGGATATTGGTGCTTTTACCCCGTTTCTGTGGCTCATGCGCGACCGTGAACATATAAACCGTATGCTGGAGTGGGTAAGCGGCGCCCGCATGTTGTATAATTATATATGGGTGGGTGGTTTGTTTTATGACCTGCCGGTTGGTTTTGAAGAACGCTGCACAGACTTTGTAAACTACCTAAAACCAAAACTTCTGGAACTGCAGAAGCTGGTAATAGACAATAAGATCTTTATAGAAAGAACGGCCAATGTTGGTATTTTACCACTTGATCTGGCTATAAATTACGGAGTTAGCGGACCATGTTTGCGAGGTTCAGGATTAAAATATGACTTACGCAAAGTAGACCAGTACTCTATATATCCTGAGCTGGATTTTGACATTCCGATTGGTGAAGGCAAGGTAGGCACCAAAGGCGATTGCTGGGACCGAAACTACGTGCGCGTACAAGAATGTCACGAATCGATAAAAATCATTGAGCAATGTGTAGTAAAACTTCTGGGAGAACATAAAAGAACTCGCGATTTTGATCCGCAGGCTCTGGCACCCAAAAAAATCCGTCCCAAAGCAATGGATTTTTACATTAGGGGCGAATCGCCAAAGGGTGAACTGGGCTTCTTTTTCCGCTCAACCGGTACGTATGATGTACCAGCCCGGGTACATGGCCGCTCTCCGTGTTTGATTAATCTTTCTGTGCTTCCTGAAATATCAAAAGGCGTGATGCTTGCTGACTTGATAGCGATATTTGGTTCGCTGGATGTGGTGATGGGGGAGATAGATAGGTAAAATAGTTATAAGTTTTAAGTTTAAAGTAAAACTTGATAGGTTCTAGCCGAAGTTCGTGAGGACACGAACTTTGGTAAATCATATAAACAAAAAACGTACTTTAGACAGAAACGGAGGCGGAGAGAGATTTATCTTGTAACAAACCATGAAATAAATTCAATAGAATTTTATACTTCTTCTACATTCTATAGCCTAATCTGGGATTATAATAAAAACCACTTTACATTGGCTAAGAATAAAGTACTCCTGAAAGCTGAAATAACCAATTGCAATTGCCTAATTACTTACCTTTTTAGTAAAAATCGTATATAGTATTTATTCACTGAAAGTTAACACCAGAAGTGTTTGTAGTTTACCTTTATATTTTTTTGAAAATCTTAACGTATTATGAAAAAACCATTTTACTTACCATTTAGTATAATTTTTATAATTTTTACCTCTGCTGCCTATAGTCAAGCCCCAACCCTCGAATTGGATAAAGAATTAATCTCCAGTACAGAGATGAGTCAACCATGGGGTATGTGTTTTACCAGCAATGACGAAATACTTTTTACTGAAAAAAGTGGCAAGTTATTTCGTTATACCATTTCTACCGACACTAAAACACAAATAACCGGCACGCCAACAGTAGCTGTTGTTGGTCAGGGAGGTTTGCTCGATGTAACCTTACATCCTGATTTTGCTACTCATAAATATGTGTATCTTTCTTATTCTATCTCAGGCAACGGAGGTTATACCTTAGCTATTGGCAGAGGCACTTTAAACGGCAATCAACTAAGCGGATTCTCCGAAATATTCAGAGCCTTGCCATTCAAAAGTGGTACAGGTCACTTCGGCAGCCGCCTGGTTTTTGATCATGACAAACACCTGCTTTTTTCGTCTAGTGACCGTCAGGAACAAGACAATGCACAGTTGCTAAGCAATCATTTGGGCAAGGTTATTCGCATAAATGATGATGGATCTGTTCCTGCTGACAATCCTTTTGTTGATGTAAATGGCGCTAAACCTGAAATCTTTAGTTATGGCCATAGAAACATACAAGGTATGGTGGTAGATCCGGTTTCAGGCAATATTTATGTAAACGAACACGGACCAATGGGTGGCGATGAGTTAAACCTGATTGAGGCCGGAAAAAACTATGGCTGGCCTAGTATTACTTTTGGCTTAAACTACAACGGAACCATTGTTTCCACCGATACAGCACGCACAGGCATGGAACAACCCATCCGATATTGGGTGCCATCAATTGCTCCATCTGGTTTGGCTATAGTTCCACTTAAAGATCAAGCCGAAAATGAAGTAAATTTTGTACTTGGAGCACTGGCCGGAAAGCAAATACAGTGGGTAAAAATTCAAGACAACAAACATGTGGCCACATACAGTTTTATGAAAGATTACGCCCGATTTAGGGATGTAGAAGTATCGCCAGACGGTAAAATATATGCTTTAACAGAATCGCCAAACCGACTGATTTTATTAAAAACAAATCAAGCTGTAATCACAGGAACACAAAATTCTGAATATAAGAATTCTTCTATGGTACTATATCCTAATCCGGCAAAAGAATATGTGCAAATTGACACTAAAAATTTCAACGGGCAGAATTTTGCCATTAACATCTATTCTGGCGAAGGAAGATTGATGCAAAGCATTGCAGAAAACAAAGACGCAAAGTCTTCCGGTCTGTTGAAAATTGATATAAACACCTTACCGTCGGGTATGTATTTGATAGAACTAAAATCCAACGAAACCACTGAAACGTTCAGATGTCATAAGTTGTAAATGAGAAGTGCACAATCTTTATTCATAAATAGGGCTATTGATTGACAGCCCTATTTTATTTTTCCCTCAGTTCAAAATCTCAGAAAATAATACAAACCAAGACCAAACAAAGTAATAATCCTCAATTTTCCCTTGCTGCACCAACCTTTTCCTTTTCAAACCAACCCGACATTTTGGTTTCATACTCATCTTTATTGCCGGAATACTCAGGTGTCAAAGACTTTTTCTCCGGAAAATTTTCCATATGCAGTGTTTGCGTAGGAAATGCAAAACGAACACCCAATTCCTCAGCAAGTTTGATTATGGAGATCATAATTTCATGTCTTGCTTTAAGTTCGGCAGGCAAAGCAGGTACTTCAAAGAAAATATAAAATAAAATTTCCAGAGAAGATGCCCCAAAATTATTCAGATAAATATTGTAAAAATCTTTGCGTGTAGCCGGGTGTTCTAATACAATTCTTTCCAGACCTTTCACAAATACTTCAATCAAATCTGCCGGGGTATCATAGGTTATAGCCAGACTGGTTTTATATCTTCTATACTGTCGCATGCCCATATTATCGATGGTCATATCGGCCATTTTGCCATTTGGCACATATGTGACCGAATTGTGAAAAGTACGCACCCGGGTAGACCTAAAACCAACTTCCTCTACAGAACCATCAATTTTGTCGGATATAATCCAATCGCCAATTTGAAAAGGACGGTCTACAAATATCATAAGCGAGCCAAACAGGTTTTTGAGGGTATCTTGTGCCGCAAGAGCGAAAGCCAAACCTCCAATAGATATACCGGCCAATAATGCGGTAATATTAAAATTCAGATTCTGTAACGTAAACAACCCTCCGGTTATCACCACAAATACTTTCAAAGCCCTGCGAATTAGTGGAACTAACTGGTCATCCAGAGTACTTTCGTTTTTGGCCGCAAGTTTTTCAAAGTGCGCTGCCAGCAGATCTACCATCTTATAAAATACCATGGTTCCAAATATTGGAATTAGTGCCTTGATGGTTACAATAATGTATTTGGAAAAGATAATAGGCAACTGCAAAACAGGAATTAAAATGGTTAGCAAGAATGCCACCGCAAACAAACTAAATGGTTTGGCCACCGGCTTTATATACTGACCGGCTATAGTTCGCTGACCTGCACGAATCAATAAACGAATGATAATGCCTTCAAATACCCAGGTAAGCAGCATATGGATAAGAAAGCTAAAAAATACTATAATCAAAATGCCCAATATCTGCCAGGAATAAAGACCAAAATACTTGGTAAGTGAATGTCCGTTTGACAAAAGCTGAACCAGACTATCAGTACCCCAAGGGTAAACATCGGCATGCAGTTCATCAATATTTTCGACAGTTTTGGAAGAAAAAAACCACTTATTTCCAACCTTTTCGAGGTAAACAAGTGGAATCCTATCGTCAACTACCAACATGGCTTTGCCGGTTATAGTATCTTTGAAATTGGGGTTCCTGGGCAGTTTGTCCAGGTCAATCATATAGCCTTTGCCATCAAATATTTGTTTTAGCTTTACAGCTAATTCTGCTCTCCTACTGGCATCAACACCTTTGGCATTAAGTGCTTTTTGAGCAATTTCCGGATAATACGAATCGTCTTGCAGATTTGATAAATGCGTGTAAACTGTTTGATAAGGGTTACTCAAATTTACGCTGGAAGTGTCCTGCCCATTTGCAAAAATTGGTAAGAGTAAAATTATTCCGATGATCAAATTCTTCATACTACTGCTAAGTCGGTTATTAGGCAAAAATAAAAACATAGATTAAAATAACGACCAGTATTTGCAATTTGTATAACCCAAAATATGAATTCTGAGGGCTGTATTCCAACAATTGACTTGATCCCAAGTTGAAGTACATACTTCAAACCCACACTAATGCACAAATAAGCACCCTATGTATGGAAGGTAAAAAATTAAAATTCCCCAACGATATTATAGCCGGGCTTATTGGTGCAATTGCCATAATACCAGACGGTATGGCATCGGGTGTAATGGCAAGACTTAGCCCGGTAAATGGCGTATATTCTGCTGTAAGTGGTTTAATAATTGGTTCATGGACTAGCAATTCGGTATATATGTCTATTACCACAACCAGTGCGTTGGCATTGGCCACAGGCAGTGCTTTGCAGGCATTTCCCGAAAACCAAAAGCTGGCAGGAGTTGTAACACTTACCATATTTACAGGGATTTTGCAGGTGTTGATGGGCATGCTAAAAATGGGCTTCCTGGTTCGCTTTGTATCCAATGCCGTTATGAGGGGCTTGCTATCTGGTATTGCTATTTTAATCGTTCTGAGCCAGATAGCTGACCTGACAGGTAATTACCAAAAAGAATTTGAACACAAAGTACTTAATAGCTGGTATGCTTTACTCGATTACCAGAATTATAACCTATACACAATAGGTGTAGCTCTGGCGACCATGCTCCTAATCATCCTGATTGAAAAAACACGATTTAAAAATTATGCCATATTCATTTCCCTTGTTGTGGTTACTGTGCTTATTACCATTTTAACAATCCCGGAAATTAAAATTGTAGGCGACGATTTCACAATACCCACATCGCTACCGAAACTTAATATACCCCAGATTGATCTTTTGCCTGGATTATTTTTTTCGTCCTTTGCTATATCACTTATTGGATTTATTCAAAGTGTTGGAGTTAGTCATATGGTAACGAACCCCAGTGGCGACTATCCCCAAGACTCCAAAGATTTATTAGGTCAAGGCATTACCAATATTGGTGCCGGCATGCTTTCAGGATTTCCAGTAGGAGGTTCACTGGCACAAACATCACTGATTGTAAAAGCAGGTGCCCAATCAAGGTGGACAAACTTTTTGTCGGGGATATTTGCCGGCCTACTGGTTATGCTGCTCAGCAAAACCATAGAACTAATACCAATGGCCTGCTTTGCAGCTATACTTATACTTACAGGCATTAATACGATCAAACTACCTGAAATACGTTTAATTTGGCAAACGGGCTGGCAATCAAGGCTGGTGATGATTTTTACCTTTCTGGCTACCATGGCAGTAAGTGTACAGCTGGCAGTACTTATCAGTATGGTTGTTACATTTATTTTGCACGTAGTAAGATCATCCAACAAAGTATTTGTAAGAGCTGTAGTCAGGGAAGGAAATAAACTAGCCGAAACGGATATACCTCTCAAATTAGAGCCGGATACGGTGCTTTCCATTCAGCCTTATGGCAGTTTGTTTTTTGCAGGTGCCATAGTATTGAGGGATCTATTACCCGAAACAGAACATGCAAACCGATCTGTGGTAATTATAAACATGCGCGGACGCAGTGAAATAGGTAGTTCTTTTATCAAAGTCATAAAGAAATACTCCGAATCACTGGATGCCAAAAACAGCAAAATGATGTTGATAGAGGTTAGTGACTCGGTATTTGAACAACTAAAACGAACCCAGATTCTAGACTATATGGGCAAAGAAGATATCATCAAAGAAAACAGAATATTGGGAGAAGCATTAAACAAAGCCTGGGATGAAGCCGAAAAATGGATTAAGAATAAAAAATCTTAATTCAATTAAACTCTGTTTAACAACATTCTCAAACTAGTGCGAACTACTGATCCCATGCCAGTACAGTTTAGAAATTCATCATCGTTGTAATGTTTGGCAAGTTCGCGCTTTAGCTGCTCGGTATTTTGAGGCAGGCTTATTTCGTCATACATTACAGCATCACCCAGTTCTTTAATTCTATATTTGGCTGCACGCAAGCGATTAGCTATCAGAGACCTTTCTTCTTCCTGATACTGCTTGACAGATTCGGGTGTTAGCAACTCCAGACCAATATTGATAATTGCATTGTTGTTTTTATAATACTGGGGCATATACACCAATTTGCGACCGTCGTAGGACTGCTGATCGAAATCTATAGCTCTGATGCGGTAATGTACTTCTTCAAAATCGGGGGTAATCTCAATTACATAATTTCCCGAATGCATATCACCCAACAGCCGTACAAAACAGCGTTCATTAAACTTTACAAATTCCTTTGCCAGCCTGATTTTATTAAGTCTTGGGTCGTTCAGATTGTGTTTTATAAACATATCGCCCGGTATGCCGGCTATATGTTCTTCAATAAGGGTCTGCCCGTCTACATAAAAATTGATACGGTTTGGCGATAGCAAATGCTCCAGTTCCAACCCGTAGATACGTGAGGCATCAGCCTTTTTTACATAAAAATAATCGTAGTTGTCATTGATCTTATTTACCACACGTACTCTAAAAGGCTGAGTATTGCCATATACACACAGATCTATACGATCTACATACAAATGTTCAATAAGAGACAAATCACGGTGTGCTTTAAGCGTAGCATAGGTTTTTTTCAGTCCTTCATTGATGGCTTCAAAATCGGTTTGAGGATATATAACCGAAACCCAAAAAGTATCATCGCCGCGATGATCGTACAAAGGAAAGGAATTATGGTATCGTACCAGATCCGAATAAGCCACAGGCATGGCCACCTCGCGCTCGTAATTGATAAGGTATTTGCGCAAAGGCTTTTTTATATCAAAATGTATCTTTTTTTTGGAAAGATTGATCATCTCTATCACAGTTTTATACCTGCCATATAAGTTGCTTTTATTAATAATAAGCTGGTAAAACTAAAGATAGTTTTGGCAAAAGTATCATGCAAGCATTTATGCTATAGCAATAGCAATCAGAATCTGAAATAATACTTCAAATCAATTCCCGGAAAACTAATAGCGTTGAAAGGAATCTCTTGTGAAGACATCATAGGACCCATACCGGGTACATAACGTTTAAATAAACCGTTGGACCTGTAGCTGCCTCTGAATGCAATTTTAGGAGAAAATTCTATTGCCATATACTTTCCAATCAACCATCTAAACCTCAAAGCAAGTTCACCACCCAATACCCATTCACTGCGTTTTATATAAGGTGTATAGTACGTAGGATAATAATTCCCTTCAAAAAATCCTCTTTGTTTCTCCTGGTTTTTAGAAAATATAGCAGAAAGACCAAATAGTAAATTAAACTGTTTTTCCTCACCTTGAGGAAAAAAATCCAGACCATGTTTTAAAAACCAACCTTCAGAACGATACTGGTAGTTACGGATTTCATTTTCCAAACCATACTTAACTGCTCCTGCAGTTGCCCTGTAAGATATAAATGGTAAAAGCACTCTAGAGTATGATACTTCTATATTAAATCCTTTAAATTCTGATGTTGAGTTAGCAATTTGGGAATGAAGAATACTATACATAGGCTTAAGCAACTCTAGCCCAATCTGATTCTTTTTTTCCTGCGCCTGTAAATCGGTGATTATGGTCAAAAAAAACAGGCTAAAAATTAATCTGTACATAAGGCGAATAAATACCGTTAAACTGAATATCCTTAAATGAACTGGTAGAATCGTATTGTATATTATCAATTCTATTAGAATAACCACACACTTGATCTATATCGTATCCGATTGTGTAAAAGAACCTTAATGTATCCTGAAGTGTATCTCCTTTAAAAATATAGGTCATTTCTGTAGCTCTTGGATCTATGGGTAGGGCAAGTCCTGAAGAATCCAAGGTTATTACCTCATCCAATCCTACTACTTCAACCTCTTTATAATAATCCAGAGGGCTTCTGTAGGTCAGGCTATCATAAAAACTCACACTCAACGAAAGTTCATTATTCTCATCATCATATCTGCATCTGCAAGAGTTGAGGCCTATGAATAATACAGAAATAAATATAAACACGTAAAAAAAATGATGCCGGTACATATAAAAATCTTTGTTTCGATAAATTTAAGGTAAAAAAACATTGATTAAACTAAAACCAATGACAATTTAATTAAAATGAACGCTGCATACAATTCGATAAAAATAGAAATCATAATCAAAAATTGTAAACAACCTTATAAAGTATATTTATTAATAAGCAATATTCATTTAACTTTAAACTCACGTAAATTTAATATCAGGTGTCGGCTGCAAAAACACTCATCATTATAAACCCAAACTCAGGAACCAATTCCAAACAGGATTTACCAAAGTTGTTTAGCCAATATCTTAATTCGAATATTTTCAACGTAACCATTCAATTTACAACACATCCAGGGCACGCAACTGAGATTACAAGAGAAGCTACAAACCAGGGAGTTGAAAACATCATTGCAGTAGGCGGCGATGGCACCATCAATGAAATAGCCCGAGCTCTATTGCATACCAAGGTTAATTTAGGAATTATCCCATCCGGTTCAGGAAATGGACTTGCCAGACATTTCAAAATACCACTCAAAACCATTGAGGCTATAAAAGCTCTAAATAACAGCAGGGTAGAAATAGCCGATTCAGGAAGTCTCAACGAGCATCCTTTTTTTTGCACCGCAGGAGTTGGTTTTGATGCGCATATCGGTCAAAAATTTAGTGAAGCCGGTACCAGAGGTTTAAGCACTTATGTCAAAACCATACTCAAAGAGTTTGTCAACTACCAGCCCGAGATATACCAAATCACTACTCCTGAAACTAAAATCCGCGAGCAGGCTTTCCTAATTACTTTTGCCAATACCAACCAGTATGGCAACAATGCTTATATAGCGCCCAAGGCCAATACATCTGATGGTTTGCTGGATGTTTGCTTACTCAAACCTTTTCCTTTATACAAATCCCCTCAAATTGGTATAAAACTGTTTTCAGGCAGTATGAACAAATCCAGATATATGAAAACCCTACAATGCAGCCAATTAGAGATCGAAAGATATCAACCCGGAGCAGCACATGTAGATGGTGAGCCAATTTATCTGGATGAAAAACTGGAAATAAAGTGCATACCTGCCTCCATAAGAATACTTGTACCAAAGGAAAAAGGAACTTAATAAACCATACAGTTGTTTGGCTCCTGAATATTAACTTTTCGCAATAGCTAATAATTCCTTAATTTTGCGGTTACCTAAATTTATTATGAAAAACAATCCTGTTATCATTTTTGGTGCAAGCGGACTTGGCAGAGTGGCACTAGACATCTTCAACTCAAACAAAGTAGTTACCTATTGTTTTCTGGATGAAAATGTGGCACTTCATGGCAAAGAGATCAATGATATTGCAGTACTGGGCAAACCTGATGACGAAGGCATCCTAAAATATATAGGTAAAAAGTGCGAAGCATTTATAGCTTCTGACGATAACAAATACAAAAAAAACCTGGTCGAAATGCTTACCACCGAGCGTAAAGTTATGCCGGTAAATGCCATCCACGCCAAAGCAATAGTATCTGAACTGGCTTTTCTGGGTTATGGCAATATGATACATGCCGGTGCAGTGGTTAATGCCAATGCCAAAATCCCAAACCATTGCATTATTAGTTCCAATGTTACCATCGATTTTGATGTAGAAATGGATGATTATGTACAAATCGGTTCTGGTTCAGTACTTAACTCCGGTGTTAAAGTGGGCAAAAATGTATTTATTGGAAGCGGCGTAACTATAGTAAGTGGCGTATCAATTGGCAAAAACGCCCGTATTGGTGCAGGTTCTGTAGTTATTAACGATGTAAAGGACGGCGAAACCGTATTTGGCAACCCTGCCAAAGCAATTGAGAAAGTTAAATAAGACCTATTTCCTAGTTCCATGAAATACAACGTACTACTTTACTACTGCTATAGCAAAATTGAAAATCCTGAGCAATTCAGAGAAGAGCATCATCTTTTTTGTATAGAACTGGGTTTGAAAGGCAGAATAATTGTAGCTCATGAAGGCCTAAACGGAACCGTTTCAGGCACTGTAGAAGCTTGCCAAAAATATATGGACGCGGTAAAAGCTGACCCACGTTTTGCAAGCATCGATTTCAAAATAGATGTAGCAGAAGACCATACTTTTCAGAAACTACATGTACGCGTAAAACCTGAAATTGTGCATTCAGGACTTACCCATATAGACCCCAATATACAAACAGGAAAACACCTGGCACCTGCCGATTTTAGAAAGATTAAAAATGACAAGGATGTTGTAATAGTCGATTGCCGATCTGACTACGAATATAGTGTTGGCCGATTCAAAGGAGCCTTGACAGTGGATATTGAAAACTTTAGAGATTTCCCACAACAGGTTGAAGATCTGAAAAAGTTTAAGGACAAAAAAATTGTTACTTATTGTACCGGTGGTATCAAATGCGAAAAAGCAAGTGCATATCTACTGGAACAGGGTTTTGAAGATGTTTACCAACTGCATGGTGGTATTATCAAATATGGTCTGGAAGAAGAAGGCGAAGACTTTGAAGGCAAATGTTATGTTTTTGACAACCGCATAGCCATTGATGTAAACAAAGTAAACCCCAAAGTAATCAGTAAATGCTATGTGTGTGGCACAGACTCAGACCGCATGGTCAATTGTGCCAATACCGTTTGCAACCGCCACGAACCTATCTGTGAAGCATGTGGCTGGGAACTGGAAGGTGCCTGTTCTGCCGAATGCAAAACCAGTCCAACCAAACGACCATATGATGGCACAGGCTATTATGCAAAAAAAATGAATGGCTACAATCCTCTCAAAGGTTGGAAAAGACTAAACAAAGCATAACCATTGGCAATGTTACTAGGCCAAATAACATTGCCAACATACTACCTTTCACCTTATGAAAATCCTGGATCTTGAATTTGTACCCTACATTTCCCAAACCCAAATTCAGGTTAAGGTCAATGAGCTTTCTGCTCGTATTACAGTAGATTTTAAGGATAAAGACCCTCTATTTATAATACTCCTAAATGGTGCATTTCTGTTTGCTGCTGATCTGGTAAAGGAAATTGCAACACCCTGCAACCTTAGTTTTATTAAAGTAGCTTCATACAGTGGCACCGAAAGTCGTGGCAAGGTAGACAAACTGATTGGGTTGAACGAGAAAATCAATAACCGAAATCTTATCATAATTGATGATATTATAGACACCGGACTCACCATGCAGGGAGTAATTGATGAATTGCAAAAACAAAACCCGGCTTCCATTTCTGTAGCTTCATTGCTTTATAAACCGGATGCTTTTTTAGGCAAATTTACGCCAAAGTACATTGGTTTTGAGATCCCCAACGACTTTGTAGTTGGCTATGGATTAGACTATAATGGCTATGGCCGAAATTTGAAAGAGATTCTGAAGATTAAGGAATAGTCAGTATTCTTTATAGTTAAAAAACTTTCCACACGGAAATGCCACCCTGATTGCCCAGCCTTAAAAAGAAATGTCCTATATTTGCCATTTAATTCAAATTTGAGTTAATCATTATAAAACCTATAAGACATGCTTAATATTGTACTTTTTGGCCCTCCAGGCGCTGGCAAAGGAACTCAAAGTGAGAGACTTATAAAAAAATATAACCTATTACACCTTTCCACAGGCGATTTGCTTCGTGCAGAAATAGCAGCCGGCACACAACTAGGCCTTGATGCCAAAAAATACATGGATGCGGGCAACCTGGTACCTGATGAAGTGGTTATTGGCATGATAGAAAATAAAATCAAATCAAATCCTCATGTAAACGGAATTATCTTTGACGGATTTCCGCGCACAGTACCTCAAGCTACCAGCCTTGACCATATGTGCCATGACAACAATATTTCAATAAATGCTCTCATATCACTCAAAGTGGACGTACTCGAGCTTACAAAACGTATAGTAGAAAGAGGCAAAACCAGCGGAAGAACTGATGATCAGGATCCAAAGTTGGTAAGTGAGCGTGTGGCAGAATACAACAACAAAACCGCACCGGTAGCTGATTATTATGCCAAAAGAGGTAAAGCACATTATGTAGATGGCATGAATCCAATTGACATAGTATTTGAAGATATTTGCAACGTAATAGACACCCTTTAATTCCATATTTTGGCTTCGGAAAACTTTATAGATTACGTAAAAATCAATTGTCGTTCCGGTGCCGGAGGGGCAGGTTCAATTCATTTCAGAAGGGAAAAACACGTTGAAAAAGGTGGTCCCGACGGTGGAAACGGAGGTCGTGGAGGCAATATAGTCCTAAAAGGCAATGCCCAACTCTGGACTCTCCTGCACCTCAAGTACCGCAAACATATATTTGCCAATGGTGGCGAAAGGGGCGATGCAAGTTGCCGTACAGGTGCCGATGGCGATGATATAGTGCTGGAAGTTCCCATGGGGACTATTGCCAAAGATGCCGAAACCGGTGAACAGTTGTTAGAAATAACTGAAGACGGCCAGGAAGTAATATTGCTCAAAGGTGGTCGAGGCGGTATGGGCAACGTTTTCTTCAAAACCCCTACCAATCAGGCTCCCAGAACTGCCCAACCCGGCGAACCAGGACAGGACAGATGGGTAATTCTCGAACTAAAAATACTTGCAGATGTAGGTCTGGTTGGTTTTCCAAATGCCGGCAAATCAACCCTGCTCTCCAAAGTATCGGCTGCCAAACCTGAAATTGGTGACTATCCATTTACTACCCTTACTCCAAACCTGGGCGTTATTCAATACCGCGACCACAGGTCTTTTGTAATGGCAGATATACCCGGCATTATTGAAGGCGCTGCCGAAGGACGTGGCTTAGGACTTAGATTTCTTCGTCATATCGAGCGCAATTCGATACTCCTTTTTCTAATAGCTGCAGATGCAGAAAGCATAGAAAAAGAATATCAAATTCTGCTTAACGAACTTCGAAAATACAACCCGGAGCTTCTCGATAAAAAACGTATACTGGCAATCTCTAAATCAGATATGCTGGATGAAGAATTGAGCCAGGAGCTAAAAACAGAGCTCGACAAAACCATCAATGTACCATGGAGGTTTATTTCTTCATATACACTAAAAGGTATCAATGAGCTAAAAGACCTAATCTGGCATACTCTCAATGACTAAATACGTCATATTGACAGCAAAGCACTAGTGGCAAAATAATTGTAAAAATTCCCCCAAAAGGAAATAAAAATATAACCATATATCATCATGGCTAAGGAAGAAGAAAAAGAATCCAACTTAGAAAACACAGAAGTCACTGCTGAACAGGAATCCATACAGGACCAGGCTTCAGTTGAAAATACGGAAGAAATTGATGAGCTAACCAAAGCTCAGAACGAAGCGGCAGAGCTAAAAGACAAATACCTGAGATTATATTCAGAGTTTGACAACTACCGCAGAAGAACCAGCAAAGAAAAAGCTGATTTGGTAAAAACTGCCAACGAAGATTTACTAACTGCCTTATTACCCATCATTGATGACTTCCAACGTGGACGAAAATCAATGGAAATATCCTCCGATGTTGAAGCCTTAAAAGAAGGTATAGACCTGATATACAATAAACTATTTAAAACCCTTGAATCTAAAGGTCTTAAGGCTATGGATTCTCCAATAGGCAAAGAGTTTGACAGCGAAATACAGGAAGCTATCACACAAGTACCGGCTCCAACAGAAGACCTGAAAGGTAAAGTAATTGATGAAATAGAAAAAGGATATAGCCTAAACGAAAAGGTAATCCGTTTTGCAAAAGTTATTATAGGATCATAATAATGGCCAAAAGAGATTATTACGAAATACTGGGTGTAAGCAAATCAGCATCTGCCGAAGAAATCAAGAAAGCCTACCGCAAGGTAGCTATCAAATATCACCCTGACAAAAACCCGGATGATCCTTCAGCAGAAGATAAATTTAAAGAAGCTGCAGAAGCTTACGAAATACTGAGCAACCCACAAAAAAAACAACGCTACGACCAATATGGTCACCAGGGTGTAGGTGGCGGCGGATTTTCCAGCGGCAACATGAATATGGACGACATATTCAGTCAGTTTGGTGATATATTTGGCGGCGGTGGTGGCGGTGGTTTTGAAGGCTTCTTTGGTGGCGGTGGCGGCAGAGGTCGTTCCGTAAAAAGAGGTTCAAACCTGCGTATCAAACTCAAACTCGACTTGCAGGAATTAGCTCAGGGTTGTGAGAAAAAAATCAAAGTAAAAAGACATGTTGCCTGCGACGATTGCGGCGGAAACGGTGCTAAAAACGGCACTGACGTAAAAACATGTACTGCATGCAACGGTAGCGGACAGGTGAAAAAAGTGGTAAATACCATGTTTGGCCAAATGGTTTCTGCCTCTACCTGCAATACGTGTCAGGGTGAAGGTAAAATTATAAGCACTCCTTGTAATACTTGCCATGGCGAAGGTCGACAAATGAAAGAAGAGACTATTAGCATAAAAGTACCTGCCGGCGTAACCGAAGGCATACAACTGTCTATGGGAGGCAAAGGCAATGTACCACAACGTGGTGGCATGCCAGGCGACCTGCTAATCGTAATTGAGGAAATTGAAGACCAAAACCTAAAAAGAGATGGCCTCAATGTAATCTTTGACCTGTATATAAACTTTGTTGATGCTGTTTTGGGCTCTGAAGTAGAAGTACCAACCATTGACGGAAAAGTAAAAATAAAAATCGAACCGGGAACACAAAGCGGCAAGATTCTCAGACTAAAAGGCAAAGGTATCAAAGACATAAACGGCTATGGTACCGGCGATGAGCTAATCCATGTAAATGTCTGGACTCCTAAGCAGATAAGCAAAGAAGAAAAAGCTATGCTTATGCAACTACAGGAATCGGACAATTTCAAACCCAACCCGGGCAAGTCTGAGAAAGGCTTTTTCGAAAAAATGAAAGAGTTTTTTTAAGAATAAAATAAATTTCGCCGGGAAAGCCTAAAACTTTCCCGGTTTTGTATAACACCACTCTATATTCCTCCACTTATGGCATCATTTGAAGACCTAAAGTTAAACAAACAACTACTTTCAGCCATAGATGAATTGGGTTATACTGAACCATCTGAAATACAACAAAAAGCCATTCCGCAGATACTGGCAGGGCATGACACATTGGGCATTGCCCAAACAGGAACCGGAAAAACCGCTGCCTACCTTCTGCCATTGCTCATGAAAACCAAATATGCTCAGGGTCAACATCCCAGAGTATTAATTCTTGCACCTACCAGAGAGTTGTGCATTCAGATCAACGAAAACATACAGGAACTGGCCAAATACACTGACTTGCGCCATACTGCTATATATGGTGGCACCGGCATGAAGTCGCAGATTGAAGCTATAACCGCAGGACTGGATATATTAGTTGCTACACCGGGCAGGTTTATGGATATTTATCTCAAAGGCGAACTGACAGTAAAACTAATTAAACACCTGGTACTGGACGAAGCTGACAAAATGATGGATATGGGCTTTATGCATCAAATCCGAAAAATACTGGAAGTAATTCCCACCAAACGGCAGAACCTTCTTTTCTCAGCTACCTTTCCAGATAAGGTCGAACGCTTCTCAGCAGAATTTTTAGAATTTCCGACACGAATAGAGGTAACACCTCAGGCAACTCCGGTAGAAACTGTAGACCAGATGCTTTTCAAAGTTCCAAACTTCAAGACCAAGATCAATCTGCTGCAGCACTTTTTAAAAGATACTGAAAATCTAAAAAGAGTAATCATATTTACCAGAACCCGCAAGAATGCTGACAATATTATACATTTTATACAACGAAAAATAGATCCTGAAGCCAGAGTAATCCATGCCAACAAAGACCAGAACGCACGAATCAACTCCATGCAGGCTTTTAAGGATGGTACGGTAAGAATTTTGGTTTCTACCGATGTAACAGCCAGAGGAATTGATGTAAGCATGGTTTCGCATGTAATCAATTTTGATGTTCCTATTGTATATGAAGACTACGTGCACAGAATTGGACGCACCGGCAGAGCAAGGGAAACAGGCGTGGCTATTACTTTTGCTAATCCAGCCGAGGAATACAATATTGAAGAAATTGAAAAAATCATCAAAATGTCAATACCTATATACAATATTCCTGACAATGTATTTGTAGAAAAAACGGACTATGATGAAAAGCAGAGTATTGATCGCGAAATTGATGATATAAAAAGAAAGCGTAATCCTGAATTTAAAGGTGCTTTTCATGAAAAAAAGGATCCTCGAGCGGCAGATAAAAAGAAAAAAGATCATAGACGAAGAAAATAATTGCTGTTGATAAGAATTTAAATACTAACCATCGACCTATAAAATCCCTTTATCTAATAGTTCTTTACAATATTTTCAAATACTATATATTTGTAACGTCTTGTTTCACACACAGGACTTTGCACTGAAAACAATATTTAAAGTTCCATAGCTGGTTGAAAGATCTTGGGGTTTGATAGAGCAATCTGTCTGCCCCAAGAGTTTTTTTAGGGGTATCCAATTTTCTTCACCTTCGCTTCGTATCTCTACCTTTGCTACCTTTACAAATATTCTGACAATTAAGACTTACAAAGGGTATTTACGATCCTTAGATAGGTTATTCACAAACAAGCCTACAGAAAAAAGTATCACTACACCGGTCAACACAGGACTAACTATATACAAATATTTCAGGTCTCTTATTTTTTCACCACCAATTACGGCAATTAAAGCTGTGGCTCCACCGGGCGGATGCATGGTTTTGGTTATCTGCATTAGTACAATGGCGGACGAAACTGCCAACGATGAGGACAACCAACTCAATTCTTTATCTGTAATTAGCAAAGCTATAGTAACTCCTACTATAGCACTTACAAGATGACCACCAATCAAGTTTCTGGGTTGAGCCAGTGGGCTATTTGGCGCACCATATACCAATACAGCAGATGCCCCAAAAGAACCAATCAGAAATAAATTGGGCATTTCCTCCAGAAACAAACTTTGTATATAACCTATTGAGGCTATTCCAACAAAAGCACCGAGGAAGGCCCAAAGATGATCTTGTGGATTTAGTAAGGTTTGCTTGTAGATCACATATCGTGTCTTTCGCAAAAACCAGTTTTTTCTTGGCTGGTTTTGTTTCGTTGATATGCTTTTGGGATTTGTAATACTTTCCTCCAAAACGTTTGTTGCTTACTGAATCAAGCTAACAAGTTACAACGTGGAAGCCTTTGTTTCAATCCGTATAAATACCTAAGGAGAGCAGCGAAATGTAAACATTTAAAAATAGTTTACAACAATAAAAAACACAGAAATATTGTTCAAAAATAAACTCAGAACGAAGAAATTCTCCGTTCTGAGTTCAAATCATTAACTATGCTTTTCTGAACTATACTGCATATGATTAGAGTTAGCTTCATTGCCTGCTTCAGCCATTTTTATATCACGAACATTTTTTTGAACGGCAATAGCTGCAAAAAGGCTAAGCAGAAAAGACATTCCATAAAAACCTTTTTCGCTTAATAACATATCTGCATTATATAGACCAACTGTAAGAAGAATCATTGACAATACTGTAGTAAACCAGGCCAGCCCATAGTACATATTGGTCACCGGTATACCTTCCAATTGGTCTCTAACTGCCTTTTGTAATGAAATAGCCGAAAACAAGCCGAACATTAATACTGTGAAATAATACCCTTTTTCGTTAAACTGCATTTCAGCATTCCACAAACCAATAATGTAAGAAACAATTCCTGCCAATAATACAAACCATGATGCAGCCTGAAATGCACCTGATGGTTTCTGAATTTCTTTGTTTTTCATAATGATGTATTTTTAAACAAAGATATATCGGCAATTGGATGACTAATTTGACCATTGTCAAATTAGATTTGAAGAGTTTTGAGCAAAAGGAACGATATTTTCCTTCGGTTTTCAGATCAACTTCTTACTTCTGATCCTACTCAATGTTTCCTGACTAATACCTAAAAATGAGGCTATATGCCCCAGCGAAACCCGTTGCAAAAATTGCGGATTGGATTCAACTAACTGTTTGTAAAGCTCTGCTGCAGTTTTGAATTGAGCATTGACATAGCGCTCTTCCAGACGGATATAATATTTTTCGCAGGCGATTCTACCCAGACGTTCAATCTCCGGATATTTATCATACAACCGGTATAGTGAATCTCTTGAAATAGCCCAAAGCACGGAGTCTTCCAAGGTTTGAAGATTCTCGACACTAACTTTTCCTGCTATAAAACTATGAAAACCGGTAACAAAATCATTTTCGAAGGCAAACCAATGAGTGACTTCTTTACCGTCTAGCAAATAGAAACCTCTTATACAGCCTTTTTCTAAGAAATACATATTGCGCCCAATAGAACCTTCAGCCAATAGTATCTCTGATTTTTTATATTCAATTCTGTGTAACGATTCAGTAAGAGCTTGCAAAGCCTCGTTACTCAGATGATAAATATTTTTAATATGAGAAAGGAGTAATTGCATATTCCAAAGTAAACAGAAATACAATTCACTTGAAAATTACCGATCAATCTCTCCTCAAAATTTCAGTCCTATTGTCTGAATTTTCAATTTTGTGTATTCATAAAAAATTCTAATATAGAATACATGAGTAATTAAATAAAAAACCAATTGCGCTTTATCGAGTTATTTCACCTAAACAGTTTTAGCGTGGAAAACCAGAAACTCGTAAATACTCAAACCGTAAATGCACTTCTGAGACTTGCTGTACTATTTACTGCGTTAGGGTTTTTAATTCCTCTTGCAACACTAATTTTCCGATTTACAGATTACTACTCTTGGCTTGAAAAAGTTAGTCCCGGACATGTTGTAATAAATCCCTTCTCAGCAATCTGCCTCATGCTTTTAGCAGTTGCCTTAGCACTTATCCGGAACAAAGACCATAATGGACAATTGTTCACGATTTCATACAAAACCATATCAAACATATTATGCTGTATTTGTATAGTATTTTGTTCAAGTAGACTTATATTTTCGATTTTCTCATGGCCATTTCCATTGGATCTATTGCTTTTTAGCGATCAGCTGGCAATACCTGAAGAAGCCAATCTGCAAACTCCTTATAATAAAATGGGCGTTAATACGGCATTTTGCCTTATCATGCTTAGTTTCTCTATTATTTTTATAGAATCCAAAAGCAACTGGTTTTATTCTAATCCTCAAACATTAAACTACCTAACTATATTTATTTCCATCCTTACCATATATGGGTATATCTATGAAGTAGAAGACCTTTACCAAGCTTTAGGCAAGATTCCAATGTCATCCATAAGTGCAATTTGCCTTTTATTCTTATCGACCTCAGTATTATTTTTCAGACCTTTTCAGGGCACTATGGCTCATTTAATTGGTCAGAACCCAACTCAGGTATTTATGATGCGAGCTGTAGCATTTGTGCTCCCATTGCTAATTGGGTCGCTCAAAATTAAGGGGACAGAATTTGACCTATTTGGGGAAAAATTTGGTACAGCCCTAATGGCTACTACAACTTATATTATATCCATGACCCTTTTGGGTTGGAAAACAAGCATTCAATACAAACTCCAAGCGTCCCGAATTGATCGCTTCCGAATTATAAAAAAAAACCGAAAGGAGTTGCTTCGGATTCTCAATACCTCACCTACTATTATTCAAATACTTGATGTACAGACCAATAAGATAATATTCACCAATGAGCTCAAAAAAGAAGGTATGCTCAAAAAAGAGGAGGTACTGGAATCCAGCTATGATGAACTATTAGAACCAATACATCCTGATGATATAGATGAGGTAAAAAAAAGGATATCGAAACTACTGAAACTTAAAGACCACGAATACAATGATATAACTTTCAGAATACAAAATTCAGATAAAAAAATCACTTGGTTATTTAACAGAGCCATAGTTTTTAAACGCAAGAACGGCAAACCAATACAATTTTTGATGAGTACTATTGATATAACCCAACTAAAGGAAGCAGAAATAGACCTTCAGAAAAAAGAGACAGAACTTGAAGAAAAACTAGAAGAACTTGAAAAAGCAAAAGAAAAACTAAAAGCTGCCAATGAAAAGCTAAAAGACAAGGCAAAAGAACAAGAAGAAGCATTGGTAAAAAGTGAGAAAAAATACCATGACTATATAAAAAATAGCTACAACGGAATCATACAATTCGGTCATCATGGAGGAGATATTGATGTGAATCAGCCCATTGATGATTATATTAAAGAAGTAAAAGAGAAAACCTATATAAAAGAAGCAAACAAAGTAGCAGCAAAAATATTGGATTTTAATGACCCTAAAGACTTAGAGGGTATAATGTTTACAGAATACACTAAAGAAACACCCGAAGATGAAATAGATAAAAATCTGAAGAAATTTATAGAATCTGATTTCAGACTATATGGCTTAGAACCAATTGTAATCAAAGAGGGTGGAGAAAAAATTCGGATATACATAAATATTTTAGGGATTGTAAAAAACAATAAGCTAGTCAAAGTTTGGGAAATTCAGAGCAAATCAAGAATCAAGCAAATTGATTAAAACCAGAAAATATCCTCATGGAAAAATATAATATTGAGAATAAAAAAACCGTCAAAGACCTAATCTTACTTGGCAAAATTTACATTATTTCTGCATTTGCAGTTGCCTTCGTATCATTTGTATTTAAGGTATTTGATATTGATTTTCTGGGAAAGTATATTTTTACTCAAGATACAGTTATTAGCCCTGTTTCGTCACTATCCTACATGTTTCTTGCCATTGCTTTATGGCTTATACGCAAAGAAAACTCAAACAAAAAACTCCGCATAATTTCAAATTGCATTGTTACTTTGCCCTTTTTATTAGGCCTAACCAGGATTATATTTTCTATACTTGACTTAACCTATATATTAAACCAAAATTACTTTGGATCACTAATTACCGCTATCGTTATCACACTATCGAGCATATCGATCTGGCTCATTAATTATACTACAAAGGATTTATATAATTTTTCACAACCCTTAAACTACATCGTTGCACTTATAGGATTGCTGTCTATTTACGGATATGCATACGATTTTGATGATTTACAAATACACCTAACCAAAATTCCTTTTTCTATACAATCTTCCATCTGTACAATTTTTTTGTCTACCGGCACACTCTTTATTAGACCACATTATGGCTCTATGACCACTATTATTGGACATAATACTACCCAAATAGTGTTATTGCGATTTTTATCATTCTTTATTCCACTATTTATAGGCTGGTTTAAATTAGAAGGCACCAAACAACAGTGGTTTGGAAAAGAATTTGGAACTGCCATATACGCAAGTACTACCTTTGCTATATCTATGGCTCTATTGGGATGGAAATCATTTATCCAGTCCAAACTCAAAAAAACCCGCTATCAAAATAAAGAGCGAATTAAAAAAAGCCGGAAATTCATAAAACATATTCTGGATCTATCTCCTACAACCATTTCCATCCTTGATGTACAAACACATAAATTTATTTATGTAAATAAAGAAAGCCGTAAAAATTTCAATATTAAAGGATCGATTATAGATAACTTTAAGTATGAAGACCTAATTAGCAATATTGTATATAAGGATGATCAGGAAAAAGCTAAAAAACGATTTGATGAATTACAAAAATTTGAAAAAGGTGATTCTGATCATTTTATGTATAGAGTTACTGATAAAAATGATCAAATAAACTGGATACTTTCAGATGCTGCGGTATTTGAGTTAAATAATAACAAACCAACAAAAATAATACTCAACGGTCTAAATATTACCAAACAAAAAGAAATTGAAGAAAAACTAAAAGCAAAAACCAAAGAAATTGAGGAAAAGAATAAAGAACTCGAGAAAATAAATGAGCGACTGGAAGAAATAAATCAAGACCTGGAAAAAGAGGTTGAGATAGTTATTCAGAATTTAAAAGAAAGCGAAAGAGCCAGTAAAGACTTCTTCGAAAACAGTTTTGAAGGAATTTTGCGTTACAGCCTCAAAGATATTGACGGCATTGATATTGACAAACCGGTTGAAGAACAAATAAAACTCATTAGTGAGCATGCATATATTGCCGAAGCAAACAAAGAAATACTTCACCTTCACGGGTATGACAATAAAGATGAATTAGTAGGAATGCCCGTTTTGGAATTCCTGAAAATGCCAGAGAAAGATAAAATTAAAATAATCCAGACCTTTATTAAGGAAAACTATCAATTAGAAAATTTCCCAACTGTACATAAGAAAAAAAATGGCGATGAAGTGCACCTTTTTCTATCTATTTCAGGAATTATTGAGAACAATAAACTAACAGACGCCTGGGCAACCCAAATATCCAGAAAAGATTAACAACTACTTTTCATACCTATAATTGCCTCTCCTTCCAAAGTTCATTAAAGGATTTGGGTGCTAGCTTTATATTTGACCTGCGCTTGCCCCAGGTTTTTCTAAAAAGCATATTTATTACAATATTTTTGATCTTATAGCTGCCCACATTCATCAATGAACGGTTTAGCATTGCTTTTTTCCATAGATTAAATCCATGTTTTTCAAACTTATAGGTCAAACCTTCTTTTACACTTTGCTCACGGTTTAGCAACAAAAGCTCATGTATGGGTATTCTGACCGGGCAAACAGAGGTACACGACCCACATAGCGAACTGGCATAACTGAGGTGTTTGAAATTGACCAAACCATTATACTGCGGACTAATAATTGAACCAATTGGGCCACTATAGGTCGTATTGTAGGTATGGCCTCCAATATTTTTGTAAACCGGACAGGTATTCAGGCAAGCACCACAACGAATACACTTTAGTGCATCACGTTTCTCAGGATCAGCCAACAAATCTGACCGACCATTGTCCAGTAAAATCACATACATTTCCTCCGGACCATCAGTTTCATCGGCCTTTCTTGGTCCTGTAAATATCGTATTGTATACAGTAACCTGCTGCCCTGTACCACTAGTAGAAAGCATTTGCCACATCAAACCCAAATCCTGCATAGAAGGAATAAGTTTCTCGATACCAACTATAGCTATATGTGTTTTAGGGAAAGTAGTGGAAAGTCTGGCATTACCTTCATTTTCGGTAACGGCAACACCGCCTATATCGGCAATAAGAAAGTTGCCTCCGGTTATGCCTATATCGGCTTTCAGGTATTTCTCTCTCAACAATCTGCGAGCAGTAAGAGTTAGTTCCGTTGCATCATCAGTAAGTGGAATTCTGAGTTTATTGGCAAAAAGTTCTGCAATATCCTTCTTGGACATGTGCATAGCCGGAGTTACAATATGATAAGGTTTTTGTCCTGCAAGTTGTACGATGTATTCGCCCAGGTCGGTTTCTACAACTTCTACACCTTGTTTTTCAAGAAACTCGTTTAGGTGAATCTCTTCTGTAGTCATTGTCTTGGACTTTACTACACTTCTCGCGCCTTTAGATTGAAAAATAGCCTGAATTTCCTGCAAAGCTTCTTCGGCATTTTGTGCCCAAATCACCTTACCTCCATTTTTGGTAAAATTCTGTTCAAACTCCAACAGGTATTTATCAAGATTTAGGATAGTATGTTGCTTAATATACGAAGCCCGATCACGAGCTTTTTCATGATTGGAAAATTCAGACAAGCCCTTTTCAACAGCGGCATTATATTTACCAATATTGAATTTTATCTTTCTGCGATGCTCCAGGTCAAATGCCTTCCCTTCTGACTCCTGTTGAAATGCTTTAAATATTTCGTTCATATTATTCACCCTTTACATCTACTTCTATAGCCTTATCCAAATTAGCAAGTTCCCAAGCAGTAAAGAAAATTAGTTTGGTAATCAATGATACCTTTTCAAAATCAATTTTATCCACTGTATCTGTAGCCTTGTGATAATCTTCGTGTACCCCGTTGAAGTAAAATATTACCGGAATATTGTTCTTGGCAAAGTTATAATGGTCTGAACGGTAATAAAAGCGATTAGGGTCGTCTTTTCTATTAAAAGTATAGTCAAGCTCAATATCGGGGATATACAAATTGGAAGCATCCGAACTCACTTTATGCAATGTAGTTGAAAGCTTGTCGCTGCCTATCAGATATACATAATTAGGATGTGTATGTGCTTCATCAACTCGGCCTATCATGTCAATATTGAGGTTGGCAACTGTGTTGGCCAGTGGTATTACTGGTTTGTCTGTATAATATTCCGAACCCATCAGACCTTTTTCTTCAGCAGTGACAGGCATAAATAATATACTCCGCTCAGGTTGATTACCCTCTGCTGCGGCCTGGGCAAAAGCTTTAGCCAATGCAATTACTGCGGCTGTTCCCGATCCATCATCATCAGCTCCGTAAAATATTTGGTCACCTTTTCTGCCTAAATGATCATAATGAGCTGTAATGACAATTACTTCATCTTTTCTGGATTTGCCTTCCAGAAAACCCAAAACATTCTCGGTCTGAAATGCAAATTTGCTCATTTCTGCTTTGATCAATACTCTGGCAGAGTGGAAAGAAGGTTTGCCGGTTTTTGTGCTTAGTTTATTCAGAGATAATGTCAACTTTTCTTCTTTGGTTTTCAGCATTTCGGCAGCCAAGGCCAATGGCACAAAGAATGCCCCGTTTTCGGATTGTTTGTGCGTAAAACCTACCATAGGTTCAACCAGATGAGGTTTTAGTTTGGCAAGTCTGGTTTCAAAGTCTTCCTGAGTTTTGCCCACTACAATAAACACTGCTTTAGCTCCTTTTTGTTTGGCTTTGGCAGTTTTTTTTCGCCAGTCGTTGGCCCAATCTGAAGAACTTGTTGTACCGGTTATCAAGGATTTGCCGTCAACAAATGGCTCTCCCATAAACAGAACAACACCTTTGCCATTGACATCCAGATTTTTATAATCAGAGTAATTCTGAGCCTCAATACCATATCCACCAAAAACGATTGGTAGCTTTTCCTCTTCTGCAATTTCCACATCCCCATAGGCATAAAAATCCTGAAGAAATACTTTCTTTGATTTCCCTACTTTGAGATATACATCCTGCCAGCTTTTATTTACCAGTTCAAATTGTTGAAAGTACGATGAGTCCTTTCCGTTGGGAACAATGGCTTTTAAGCCAAAATAGTTAAACTTAGATTTGAGATAATCTGCAGCTTTTTTCTGTCCGGCAGTACCGGCTTCCCTGCCTTCCAGTGAATCTGAAGCCAATACGTGCAGGTATTCGCTAAGACTCTCCGGAGTTATAGATTGTGAATACTTCAACGCCAATGGATCTTTCTGAGCCTGAGCCGATAAAGATACAATCCAGCATATAGAACTAAGTATGAAAAATCGGAACATTGAAAGATAGATTTGGAGATAGAAATTGGGTGATAAAGATAGGGAAATATTTTGTTAACAGTACGAATTACACCAATGGCCTATAATACCCTATATAATTGAATTCAACTGATAAAATTTTTGTTTGCACTAAATCTGAGAATGTAAAAAGTTAGCCGCCTGCACCAAACCAACTTTTCTCATACTGTCCAATACCTGAAATTCATCCTTAGGTGGATTCTTTTTACTAAATACCATTTCTCTAAAAGCTTGTATGGCTGTTTCGGGATCCAGATCTATGATATCGCAAATAAAATCATCGGCATTTTTTACCCCAATATTAAATTTCATTAAATACTCTTCAGGAAAATCCCTAACATTTTGCGTTACAATTATATTCGCATTTATCTTAATAGCTGCTGCTAAAACATGAATATCCTTTGGGTCATTTAGCGTCAAACTTTTCATCAAAGGTTCGTAATTCTCAACCCTTGCAAATGGGAAAGCTTCATCCGCTTTTTTCAAGCGGCTTAGAATTTCTTCTTGGCTCATAGAAGGAAATTTTCGTTTGCAAACCAATTCCCATTCTTCAAAAATATGATTACTCCAAGCCGGTGTGTACATGTCATAAAATGCAAACCAGAACAATACATCTCTAATTATAACCGGATATAGAACATTGGTATCCAATACTGCAGTAAACCTGACGCTATTAATCATATAGCCCCATATCCTCAGCATCATCCATCATTTCAATAATTTTGGCTTTAGTCTTGGCTTTCTGGTCTGCACTAAATTTCTTCAAATCCTCTAACCTGATACGTCTATGACGACCAACTTTAGTGTATGGAATCTCCCCTTCTTCCAACAATTTTACTACATGAGGACGCGAGCAATTTAAATATTCGGCTGCTGCCTGTGTTGTCATCTCGGAGGCCACCGGCATGAGCGAAAAAGGTTTCCCTTGTTTCATGCGCCCCAATACTTCTACCAACAACTTCAAAGCACTCAATGGTATTTTGACTCGTTCACCGGTTTCCTCAATCTCTATTTCAGGTATGGAGTCCGCTTTCAATTGGGCTACTGTTTCACGTAAAGTATCAAAAGACTCCATAGCTACACGCCTGTCAGCCGCAGAAGGCTGTTGAATTTTATAGCTCATAATTCCCTTTATTTACCTAAATACAAATCCGTTTTTAAAAATAAACGAAATAAACGAAACAATAGTTTAAAAATTAGTTTTTTTAATAAATAATCGAAATAGAATCTTTATGATAAGGCTTCAGAATTTATAATACTAAAAAGCAAACACATAAAATTCATACCCTATTTTCAAAAATCCGTAAATGGCCAAAATTTTTACAAAGATCCTCCTTTTACTTAAAAAAGTATTCAAATAATTATCACCAGCAACCTTATAAATCCCAAATGCAAATGCAAGAAACCATATTGAGGCAAAAAGCATAAGACTGTGCATCAGATACTGACCAAAATATTCCAAATGACTTAAATTTTGACTTTGATTAAATATATTTTCTAATCGCATTACGGAATTTGCAATTCCGAAGCACTATCTGCGGTTCTATGAACCCTTTCTTGCAAATCTATGTCTTTCTCCCTAACTATCAATTTCCTCCCCCCTTCACGCATAAAATCCTGCTTTTATAGTTATATATTTACCTACTATTTAAAACCCTTATTCTGCTTAGGGCAGAAAAAATACTAAATTTGCAATATGCAATCCGTTCAGGCAAAAAAAGACATCCGAAAACTAAGCAAAGAAGACCTCAAGGCATACTTTGTTACTATTGGCGAAAAACCCTTCCGTTCCGGTCAGGTACATGAGTGGTTATGGAAAAAATCGGCCACCAAATTTGCCGATATGACCAATCTTTCAGAGAAACTTAGAACAAAACTGGAAGAAGATTTTACCATCAATAGTTTGGAAGTTTCCAAAGACCAAAAAAGCAATGACGGCACCATCAAATCAGCTTTTAAGCTATACGACGGCAATTTGGTTGAAGGTGTACTTATACCTGCAGACGACCGTATGACGGCCTGCGTTTCCTCGCAAGTCGGTTGTAGTTTGACCTGTAAGTTCTGTGCTACCGGATATATGGATCGCAAAAGAAACCTCGATCCGGGCGAAATTTATGACCAAGTGGTTGCCATTTCAAAACAAGCTGAGGTAAACTACGGGCACCCATTGAGCAATATTGTATTTATGGGCATGGGCGAACCATTGCTCAATTACGCCAATGTACTTGCCGGAATCGACCGTATTACTTCTCCCGACGGGCTTAATATGTCGCCCAAAAGAATTACCGTTTCAACCGCCGGTATTGCCAAAATGATTACCAAACTGGCCGACGATCAGGTCAAATTTAACCTGGCCCTTTCACTACATGCTGCCAATGATGTAAAGCGAAACCAGATAATGCCCATCAACGAAAGCAATACACTGGAAGCGCTGAAAAACGCACTAAAATATTTCTACAACCACACCAAAAACAAAATCACACTGGAGTATATACTGTTCTATAACTTCAACGACACCCTGGCCGATGCCAAAGAATTGCTGGATTTTGCCAAAGACATAGAGTGCAAAATCAACATTATTGAATACAACCCAATTGCAGAGGCTGATTTCAAAAATGCCGACACCGATAAACTGGAAGAGTTTAAAAAGTTTTTGGAACGCAAAGGACTCATCGTAAATGTAAGACGTAGTCGCGGCAAAGATATAGATGCTGCCTGCGGACAACTTGCCGTAAAAGAACAAAAGAACCAATAATGACTTTCGTAGAATATTGTCTCAAAAAGAAAATAGACCCTACAGCCTTCAAACAAAAAGAAACTGTACACTGGTCAGCCATGGAAACCATTTTTGAACAGGTTTCCGAAAACAGCTTTACCCAGCAGAAAAAATTTTTGATCAACGACTGGAGAAAAAAATACCCTCTGAAACAGGCGGAATTCCAGACTTCCGAAGTTAAAGAAATAAAGCCGGTGAAACCGGGCATCAAATTACCTTTTAAACCAAAAATATGATGAAATTTTTAAGCACATTTTTACTATCCATACTGCTTACCACTGCACTATTTGCGCAATCTCCCAAAACCGATTATGTAGTTACTATCTCGACAGACCTTGGCGAAATAGTGCTATTGCTTTCCGACAAAACCCCAGGCCACAAAGCCAACTTCTTAAAACTGGTTGAAACGGGGTTTTACAACGGAACCACCTTTCACAGAATTATTGATCAATTTATGATTCAGGGCGGCGACCCAAATTCTAAAGATTCAATTCCGGACAATGATGGACGAGGCGGACCCGGGTATACCATTCCTGCCGAATTAAACTCCGGACTTACTCACAAATACGGTGCTGTAGCCGCTGCCAGAATGGGCGATGCCGTAAATCCTAAAAAAGAATCCAGCGGTTCGCAGTTCTATATAGTTGAAAATAAAGAAGGCACACATTTTCTGGATAATAACTATACCGTTTTCGGACAAGTTATAAAAGGAATGGAGACTGTTGAAAAAATTGCGGTGCAAAACAAAACTGCCGGAGACAGGCCGGTTGTAGACATCAAGATGACAGTTTCTACCAAGAAAATGAAGAAATCGAAAATTATAAAAACGTATCAGACGAATTTTTATGAATAAGAAAATAATATTAACAGGTGCCAATGGTTTGCTGGGACAAAAACTGGTAGACCTTATTCCCCAACAGGAAGGCTTTGACCTGATTGCCACCGGAAGAGGTGCAAACCGTAACCCGGTTTCAGTAACCGCTCCATATGAATATATACAACTGGATATAACCAATCGTGATCAAGTGTTGGAAGTAATTGGCAAAATCAAACCCGATTATATCATACACACAGCAGCTATGACCAATGTTGATCAATGCGAAGAAGACCGGGCAGGTTGCTGGAAAAACAATGTAGATGCCGTGCAATATCTGGTAGAAGCTGCCGAGAAAAATAATACATTTCTGATCCACCTTTCTACCGATTTTATATTTGACGGAGCAAACGGACCTTATCCGGAAGAAGCAAGTCCTAATCCCATCAGTTACTATGGCGAAAGTAAACTGGCTGCCGAGAACATCGTACTCAATGCCAAATGCCAATGGGCTATAGCCCGTACTGTATTGGTTTACGGACTGGCGCATGATATGAGCCGAAGCAATATAATACTTTGGGTAAAACAAAGTCTGGAAAGCGGCAAAAGTATACAGGTAGTAAACGACCAATGGCGTACTCCTACCCTGGCTGAAGATCTGGCAATGGGCTGTTTTCTTATAATGAAACATAACAAAACCGGTATATTTAATATTTCCGGAAGTGATTTACTCAATCCATTTCAGATGGCTGTAATGACGGCTAATCACTTCCAATTAGATAAAAACCTGATACAGGAAACCGATGGTAGCAAGTTTCAGCAAAAAGCAAAAAGACCACCCAAAACAGGCTTTATAATCAAAAAAGCAGAAACGATGCTTGGCTACAAACCTCGCAGTTTTGAGCAGGGGATAAAAGTACTTGCCGAACAGCTTGAATTAATAAAAAAGAACGTAATCTAAGCAAAAATGTAGACCGGGTTCAATAAGAATTCGGTCTTTTTTTAGGTATTTATACGTATTTTTCTACATAAGACCGGTCTAAAATTTGATTTGGCCGGACAAATATGCTACTTTTAAGCATAGAAACTGGCATATAATCTGGTCGTCGCTTATATTTTCAAAAACAGCCCCTTACAGATGAATCATTTTAGGATATTGCCAATTTTGCTTTTAGTCGATCTAAAATTTTTACCCGACTGGTATCAAATTCAAATAAGATTAAGTACCAAATAGTTGTGTAAATTGGTTAATAAATGAATTTTGCCCACCGGCTGGTTACCGGGGGCATTTTTTTTTGTTCTTGCTTATTTTGCTATTTTTGACCCTGCAACCTATCCAAGTAACATGAAGAAAGTTCTTATTTTTATACTTCTGACACTTATCCCATTTCTAACCAACGCTCAGGATTCCATCGATCATAGAATTAATAGTTTTTTTGAACCATTTACACAGGCCATTTCCGACATTATATTTTACTCCATATATATTGGCGGAGCAAAAATACCTCTTATTGTAGTCTGGCTTATTTTGGCAGCCTTTTTCTTTACGTTTTACTTCCGATTTATCAATATTACTTTGTTAAAACACGCCATAGATGTAGTGCGAGGCAAGTTTGACAACCCAAACGACAAAGGTGAAGTAAGTCATTTTCAGGCATTAACAGCGGCACTATCCGGCACAGTTGGACTTGGCAATATAGCCGGTGTAGCCGTAGCCGTATCTAAAGGAGGACCGGGAGCTACCTTTTGGATGATACTAGCCGGATTTTTGGGTATGACTACCAAGTTTGCAGAATGTACGCTGGGAGTAAAATATAGGAATGTAAATCCTGATGGTACAGTTTCCGGTGGGCCTATGTATTTTTTGCAAAAAAGTTTTGCCAATAAAGGTATGGCGTGGGTAGGAAAAACACTTGCTGTATTTTTTGCCATCATGACAGTTGGCGGTTCTATTGGTGGTGGCAACATGTTTCAGGGCAACCAAGCCGCACAACAACTAATACTTATTACAGGCGGTGCGGATAGTTTTATTTCCAACAAAGCTTTTATAGGATTTGCGATGGCAATTTTGGTAGGCCTGGTAATTATTGGTGGTATAAAATCTATAGCCCGTGTAACTGAAAAGATCGTTCCCTTTATGTGTGGAATTTATTGTTTGGCAGCACTTGTCATAATTTTCTATTTCTATGAACGTATTCCTGGTGTATTTCAAGTAATATTTTCAGAGGCCTTTTCTGAAAACGCATTGTACGGTGGCTTCCTGGGGGTTATGATTATGGGTTTTACCCGTTCGGCATTTTCTAATGAAGCCGGCGTTGGCTCCGCCTCCATCGCTCACTCTGCCGTAAAAACCAATGAACCTGTCAGTGAAGGGGTTGTATCTTTGCTGGAACCTTTTATTGATACCATTATTGTTTGCACCCTCACTGCTCTGGTAACCATCATAACCGGCGAATACCTCAACCCTACCACAAGCGGAATAGCACAAACCTCTGCAGCTTTTGGTCAGGTCTTTAGGTGGTTTCCTATTATACTCTCCATTGCAGTGGTTTTGTTTGCACTCTCAACTATGATTTCCTGGTCATACTATGGCCTCAAAGCATGGACTTACTTGTTTGGAGAAGGAAACCTGCAGGATAAAAGCTATAAAATCATGTTTTGCTTTTTCATAGTTGTTGGGGCTGCAATGGAACTGGATGCTGTAATTGGTTTTAGCGATGCCATGATATTTGCCATGAGCTTGGCGAACATTATAGGTTTATATTTCCTGGCATCTGAACTAAGAAGCGATTTAAATTCCTACCAAGAACGCATTAGAAATGGCAGTATTAAAAAATACCGATAAGCCTTAGTACGTTTACTCATACGATGCAAAAGTTTATTGAATTGGTAAAAGGCTATTTTTCCATTACCGAAAAAGAAGCCAGAGGTTTTATAGTTCTAAGTCTCATTATGCTTTTGGTGGTCTTTGTGCCATTTGCAATAAAATTTATTCCCGATTCGCAGCCTGACATAGAGCCACCCATAGCCATTAATCTATCTGAGAAAACTGATACCACAACACACATAAAACCACTACCCTTTGACCCAAACCTGATTGGCAATATAGAATGGCAAAAAATGGGTATTAATGCTTCACTTTCCCGACGAATTGAAAAGTACAAAGCAGCCGGTGGCAAATTCAAAATAAAAAGTGACCTGAAAAAAATCTATGGCTTCCCTGAAGATACCTACCTTGCTCTGCACCAATTTATTCTGTTGCCGGATTCCTTCGTTCATAACCATCAACACAAAATAGTTAAGTCATCTAAAAAAGAAATAAAAGCAACAGAACAAGTAAAGTCCTTTGATATTAACACCGCTGACGAAACCCAACTGGAAGCAATTCGTGGCATTGGACCTGTATATTCGAAGCGAATTTTGAAGTACCGAAAACTACTGGGAGGATTTGTAAATACTCAACAACTCACTGAAGTTTATGGCCTAGACAGCACAGTAGTAAAGCAGGTTTCAAAGCATATTTTCATAGCAGAATCCTTTAAACCAGTTTTGATAGCCGTTCCTGAAGCAGGTTTACCCTATCACCCATATCTTAGTAAAGAACAGGCTAAAGCTCTCAGTCAACTAATCAAAAACAAGCAACAAGTAAGCTCTGAAACACTTTTGAAATCAGGCAAATTTACCGAAAACGAATTACAGAGAATACTACCCTATTTACCTGCCGATTGATTGTACTGGTAAGAAGTTTTAATACAAATCTCGGGTTAAATAGGCATCACCTTACTGTCTTTAAAGGTTGAAAGAACCACCATTGATTGCATATTGCCCATTTGATCAATCTCAACCAACTTATCCAATATAAGAGCCTGATAGGTGGTCATGTCTTTGGTCAGAATTTTTAGCAGGAAATCGCCGGTACCTGTTATGTGATGACATTCTATAACCTCCGGTACCTGATTGATCTGATCTACAAAAGACATTACCTGGCTTTTCTTATGACCAGAAAGTGTTACCAGCAAAAATATACTTACCCCTAGCCCTAATTTGTTAGTATCAACCTCGGCATGATAACTTTTAATGAGCCCCGAATTTTCCAGTTTACGCACCCTTTCAAGTGTTGGAGCTGGTGACAAACCTACATCCTGAGCCAGTTGAGCATTGGTTATTTTACCATTTTCCTGTAATATTTCGAGTATTTTCTTGTCGGTCGGGTCTAATTTAATAGGAGTACTCATGACGGATTGGACAATTTTTGCGTTATATTACCTGTTAATTTATATCTAAAAGTCTCAATATACCAAATACTGGAAAAATCCTGCTATAATTCCCCATTCTAAAACTGAAATGGAACTAAAAGACCTTATTGTAACCCCGTTTTTCCTTATCCTGATCTACTTTGTAGCATTTAGGTATAAGCGAACTATTGAAGACGAGGAGCAAAAGAAGTTTTTTATACCGGCAATTACATTCAAGATTATTGGAGCAATTTTCCTGGGGCTCATATATCAGTTTTATTATAAAGGGGGAGATACTTTCACATTCTACAAACTTGGCTCTCAGCATATTTACAACGCCTTATTTGAAGACCCTGTAAAAGCTGTTAAATTATTATTATCAGACAGCACCAATAAAATTGAATTATATCCCTATTCTTCAAAAATTTTTTACTTTTCTGACAGTGCATCATTTCTAATTGTAAAAATTGCGGCAATTGCAGGATTTCTTTGTTTTCATACTTATAGTGTAATAGCAATTGCATTTGGATTATTCAGCTTTTCAGGTAGTTGGGTTATGTATCTGGCATTTTGCAGAATTTTCCCTTCTCTTAAGAGAAACTCGGCTTACGCCATATTCTTTCTACCCTCTGTGTTTTTTTGGGGATCAGGTCTACTAAAAGACAGTATTACCTTCGGAGCATTAGGATGGATGTTTTATTGCTTTACCAATCTGGCAATATTTAACAGAAAGATTCTTTTATCGTCTTTGATCTTTATTATCTCTTTATTCCTGATCAAAACCATAAAAATCTATATCTTACTTTGCTTTATTCCATCATTAATAATTTGGCTTTTCTTCCATTTTAACTATAAAGTAAAATCCAGAATAATTAAGATAGTTGCCAAACCAATTCTAATTGTAAGCGCCATGGTGTTGGCATATATAGCTGCAAACTATATTTCAATAGACGACAAACGATATAGCCTGGATAACCTAACCAGTACAACAAAGATTACTTATGACTACCTGACCTATATGAGCAAACAACAAGATGGCGCTTATTATTCTCTTGGCGAGTTTGATAATTCATGGTCAGGAATACTTGCTAAAGCTCCTTTGGCAATTAACGTAACCTTGTTTAGACCTTATCTTTGGGAATCGCGCAACCTGGTTATGTTAATCTCAGCATTAGAATCTTTCATGATTTTAGCCTTTACCATTATTACACTCTGGAAGGCAGGAGTAGTTACATCTATAAGAATTATCCTAAATAACCCATTCCTGATTTTTTGCACAATACTCTCTATCAGCTTTGCATTTGCTGTAGGTATATCAACGGCAAATTTCGGCACCTTGGTGAGATACAAAATACCTATTATGCCTTTCTATTTGTTATTATTGATAGTAGTTAACAATATTCATAAAGAGAGAAAAATTACAAACAAAAGCATCTCTACTGAATAACCTCTGACAAAACCTGAAGATAAATACCCTGGTTTGCTTTCACCGAATAAATATTTTCAACTCTTTCTCTGGCTTTAATACCAATCCTTTTTCTTTCTAGCGGATTCTTAATTAAGAATCTAAGTTTTTCAATCCATTCCTGATCCGACTTTACCAAATAACCTGAATGCCCGTTTTCTATAACTCTATAGTTGGCTCCTATGGCTGTTGCTATAGTGGGAATACCTAAAGCCATATATTGCAAGGCTTTTAAACCACTTTTCCCATAAACCCACTCCTCGTCCAATAATGGATACAAACCTATATCAATCCGCTGCAAATCGGACACTTCGCTAGTTTCACACCATGGAATTGCTTCAACATCCAGTTTCTTAAACTTAAAACTTGCATCGCCAATCACCAAAACATTGAAATCAAACTCCTTACTTAGGGTATACAATACATCTTCCAGCAAATGAAAATATTTTGAAGTACTATGACTGCCACTCCACCCAAGTGTTAAAGGCCTTTCATTGGTATATGAATTATTGGGTTTATAAACTTCAGTATTGATGGTAGATGAAATATCGGTTACATTCTGATTATATTTTCGGACAAATACCTCTAACTTTGGTGTACAAACAATTACATGTTTGGCCTTTTTCATCAAATAGATCATTTTATATGGACCTTTCAGCGGTGCTATGAATTTATTTGCTTTACTGGCATGCCCTAAAAATATCATGTCATCTATATCATAAATAACATTTCGATTTAGCATACAAATCAGACTTTCAAAAATGGGTGGTCCGAAAGGAGTTGCCCACAAGGAAATGTATACTCCATCGTAAAACGATATACGAAATAGATCTAACGTTCTTCTAAAATAGCCCCAAAAAGTCCAGAATAATTTTAAAAATAGATTCCCTGGTTTATAGACTATATTCCAAAACTTTATTGTCATAAAAGGAGATACGGTCACTTCTATCTGATTTTTCTTAAAATGATCAAAGTATTGTTCATACTTCAAACGTTGACTTGGAGCAACTGATTGAGGATACGCGCATATAACCAGAATTTTTTTTGATTTAGACATATTCAGCATACTTTTCCCTACTTGTATCAGTAAGGTAGTGGTAACAAATGGTTGATTTACTTGATCGATTAAGCAATACCTGCTTCGTAATGCTTAATTGGTTTAAATCTATTGACCTAAAATGGACTTATAAACATCTGCATACTTATTTACTGCTTTGGTCAAACTATAGTATTCCATAGCCTTTTCCCGGATCGTTTGCCTGTTTAAAGTATTTAGAGAATCAAGGTTAGTTACAATCTTATCAAAACTCTCTGTATCAAGCGAATCAAGCACAATTCCGCCATCAATTTTTTCGACAATTTCTTTCACATCGCCTACCCCTGAATTGCAAATTACAGGAATCCCCATCGCCAATAGTTCTCCCAATTTTGTTGGTGAACTACTTATTTTCGAATAAGCCGGTTTAATAAATGATATACTTAAATCTGAAACACTTAAGGTATCTACCAAATCCTGTCGGGTCTTAAAGCATACATGAATAGACTCCTTACTGATTCCCAATTTACGAGCTTTTTCATAGACTATATCGGGAGATTCGGGTGTCACTATTAAAAACAGAGCAGTTTGTTTTTGAGACTTAATGGATCTAAAAAACAACAACATCTCATCCAGAAGATACCAAGTTCCTAAAGAACCCAAATAGGACAATACAAATTGATCTTTACCAATTCCCATTGCGACTCTGTTTGAATACTTTTGTGCATCATTCAACAACTGAAAGTGCTCAAAATCGGCACTGCAAGGCACTACAGTTATTTCATTCTTGTTTTGCTTCCAACTATCCCAATTTTGAATTTCTGATCTCCCAGCCTCTGTCAGACTTACAATTGAATCCGCATGTTGAATAAACTGTCTTTCCTGCCTTTTAAAAAAACGATAAACCCATCGATAAACAGGATTACTTATATTCCATAATCCTCCATCAACGCGCTCGTCTGCCCAAAAACCGCGCATATCAAACACGAATTTTATTCCTTTTTTTACTTTCAACTCATTCCCAATCAATGAAGGAATATAACTTCTGCAATGCACAAGACTAATCTCCCTGGATTTGTAAATCTCCAAAGCTGATCTCCTTAGCCGAAAATAATCATACAAAGTCGACAGAACCGGTGGTTTTTTATGATATGGAAGAGGTTTCCAAACTATTCCATGCGTTGAACAATATTCGTTAATCTTCTTAGAAAACTGTTTGAATCGATCCGGCTTTTCGCAACTTATTAACGTAAATGAATAACCTAGTTCTGAAAGTCCCGCTATATACGGCAAAACCTGAGACTGTCCAAGTGGATCAGTCATGCCGTCGTAGGAAATGTAGAGGATGTTTTTAGCTTTATTTATCAAAATCTATTGTGCCAAAAGTTTTTTGTAGACCCTATTTAATTGTATAATCTTGTTTTCAGCTGAATATTCTTTGGCATACTCTATTGCTTTGATCGACATATCCTTGAGCATTGTTTTATTGTCATATACCTCCTTCAACTTCTCCATCAGGTCAGATACTGAATTGTTCTGAAAAAACAAGGCTGCATCTTTACCCACTTCTTGCAACGACGCAACTTTAGAATACATAGCAGGCATTCCTGTAGCCATTGCTTCAATCTGCGCTATACTTAAGCCTTCGTTAAGAGATGACAAAATAAACAAATCATAGGCTGCCAGCAATTCAGAAGTTATAAAGGTTCTACCCATTAGCCGTACAGGTAAATTATGTATATCTATTTTATGCTGCAATTCCTCACGCAAATTTCCCTCGCCATATATATCCAAACTTATATTGGGATTATTCATCCTCTTTAGTGCTTCCAAAATTAACTTTTGATTTTTCTGCCGACTCAAATTACCTACCGTAACCAGCCTGAGTTTATCATCGTTTTTAAACACATATTTAGGCTTAAACCTTTCATCAAAAAAGTTCTTCAGTACTTCATAATTGGATTTGAGACCTAATGCCGGTATGGTATCTTTTGCCACCGAATCAGATACAAACAGGCAATAATGCGTTTTTTTGAGTCCAAACTTTTCAGCCAATAACCTTTTATAGGAATAATTCCAAGCATCTGATTTTAAATACCCTGAGTGATATGTCGAAACAAGTTTAACAGATGAAGGTGTAAACAAGCGTGCAATTATGGTACTTTCATTTAAATGAGAGTGTACTATATCAATCTTATGAGTGTTAAGAAAAGCGCGAAAAGTGCAATAATTCTGAATCAGCTTAGCAGGAGTAAAATTTAAGTTAAAATACACAGCCTCACTACGAATAACCTGTTCATAACCACCCCCTCTATATAGAGTCATAACAAGGTGTTCATCCTCCGGAAAACGTTTCTTATACTGAATAATAGTATCCTTTAGTAGTGTTTCTGCACCACCTACGCCAAGTGTATCAATAAAATGCAATATTTTCATCCCGCTACAAATAAACTAAATAATGCCATCATACCCCACTTATACGAAAATACAACCTTTGGTTGTATCAAGACTATTCAAAACTGGTAAATACTAGTAACTTCACGTAGTATTTATTCAAAAGATGTCAGTCAGAACTAAATCAGCATTTCTCGGATCTATAACTTCTCAGATTTTTCTCATTGTTGCAATGGGAGTAAATCTGGCTGTTATCCCATTTGCACTGCAATACATTTCCAAAAATGAATATGGGGCCGCAATTGTTCTAATTCAAGTATTTTGGTATTTAGTAAACTTTGATTTTGGATTAAGAACGGCCCTTTCCAGAATGCTCGCCATGTTTTCAGGCATCAATTCAGAAAACTCCCGTGAGGTAAACCAATTAATTTCGACAGCTTTTTTTGCCTACATAATATTAGGTGCTTTTGTAGCTGTTTTTGGTCCATTTCTGGCAAATCCACTTGCACAATTAATTGGAATTGAACAAACCGGTCAAGGTATACAAGTCCTTATCATACTGATCATATTTACCGGTATTAGATTTCCACTTCTGAGCTTCGAAAGTCTATTATTTGCACAGCAAAAACAGGCTTTATCAAACTTTATTGTATTTATTACCGGTATAAGCAATAGTGCAACAATTGCAGTTTGTGTTTATCTGGGTGCTGGAATATTTTCCTTTGCTTATGGTATAATGTTAAGTACAGTTATAGGTTCTCTCCTCAAAATCTTTAGCATATACAGGTTTTTCCCATTAATTAAGGTTCGCAGGAAATATTTCTCTACCGGAATATTAAAAAATATGTTCTCATTTGGATTTTTTACGACTATCTATTCCCTGGCCAATCAATTAATCATGCAAAGTGATAAAATCTTAATTGGAGCATTAATTAATCCGGCAGCAGTAGCAGTTTATACAATTACTGCCAAAATTCCTGAAATTATAATGACCCTTATCAATAAGGTTACAGAAAACTCTACTCCTGTTATGTTGGAAAAATTTAACAGCGAAGGCAGAAATAGTCTGGGTACTACTTTTGAAAAATTATTGAAGACGGTAAGTGTATTGGTTGCCTCAAGTTTCTGGCTGGTAATTAGTTTTAATAAATCTTTTGTAAAATTATGGGTAGGTGCAGAATATTACTCCGGTGAAATGATTTCAATAATTACAGCCAGTTTTTTTTCAATTCTTATGCTCACTTTTACTAATACCATGTGCCTGTTTAGTATAGGGAAAATAAAGGGTTACAGTTTTGCTTCTCTGGCTCAGATAATAGTAAGTATTGGGCTTTCTATTCCATTTTCAACCTGGTGGGGCGTAGCTGGAATAATTTTGGCCAGTAATTTAGCTGCACTTATCACACTTCTATACATACCTTGGAAAACCATCTTGGAAATACATTTGCCCAAGTCTGTTTTTCTAAAAAATATGATTCTACCGATCTTGTATATTTCTATTCCGGGGGCAGGGATTTACTTTTCAACCCATTGGTACTTCAACAACTTTCCATTAAATTTTATCAACTTCTTAGCTGTTGGTGCATTGTTTAGTGCTTGTATGGCAGGTTTTGTATACCGATTTATAGTAAGAAACGAAATTAACGCTGTATTCAAACATAAAATATTTAAAAACAGATAATTATATCCCTTTTTGATAAAAATCCTGTATTGCTTCAATTATTCTATCTTGATTAGCCAAGGATAAGCCCGGGTAACAAGGTAAACTCAGGCAAGTTTCAGCAATACTTTCTGCTATTGGATAATCACCTCGAACAAATCCCAAGGATTGATATGCGCTTTGTAAATGGGGTAAAATCGGATAGTGTATTGATGATTCTATACCTTTTTCAAGTAAATAATTTTTAAGTTGATTACGTTTTGCAGTTCTGATTACAAAAAGATGATATACATGAAAGCAGTCTTCATTTTCAACAGGCAAAATTAAATCTCCAATACCCTTTAAACCCTCCAGATAGTTGAAAGCAATTGCTTTTCGTCGCGCATTTTCACTTTCCAATACTTCAAGTTTAACATTCAAAAATGCAGCCTGCAGCTCATCCAGTCGACTATTTATTCCAACTTCCTGATAAGAATATTTCTCCCAAGAACCATAATTTCGTTTAGAAGCTACGCTTCTGTATAACGCTTCTGAGTTAGTGGTAATCATACCTCCATCACCCAAAGCCCCGAGATTTTTTACAGGATAAAAACTGGTAGCATTAATATCCCCCATACTCCCTGCCAACCGATCTTTATATTTTGCTCCATGTGCCTGAGCAAAATCCTCTATGCAATAAAGTTGTTGACTTCTACAAAAATCCAATACCTCATCCATATCGCAGGTTTGACCATACATGTGCACAGGTATTATGGCTCTGGTTTTAGAGGTTATAAAATTACCAAGCAAGTTTGTATTGATATTGCAGGTGACAGGATTTACATCTACTGGTACTATTTTGAGTCCGGACGCCTTTACTGCATGCCAGGTTGCAACAAATGTATGGGCAGGAACAAGTACTTCGTCGCCGGCTTTTAAGCCTAATGCTTTTAGAGATAAATATATGGCATCATATCCTGAACCTACTCCTATCGAATATTTTACCTTATTATAAATGGAAAAGCTTTTTTCAAACTGAATTAACTCATCTCCCAGAATAAATACACCTTTCTGAATGATCCTGTCAAATGCATTTCTTAATTGATCACGAACTTCAGCATGCACTATATCAAATGAAAAAAATGGAATGTTCATGACCCTACAATTTCAAAGGAGAAATTTTCTGTATTAAATTCACCTAGTGCAAATACACTCCAAAATCCTTAGCCTCAAATTTCACTTCCACATGTTCCTTAAGTGTTGTAGCCATGGTATAACCTACATAGTCCGTAGAAACCGGAAAAACCTTATGGTTTCGTTTTACAATTACAGCCGTTTGAAGTTTTTTGAATGGTATATTCAAAAAAGGACGAAGCCCAAATGTAATTGCTCTGCCTGTATTTAGTACATCGTCTGTAACTACAATTACTTTGTTTTTCAACTCAGCCAGTTCAACATCTAAGGTGACTTCCGGCTGTACTTTGGCAGTTTTGTTTACTTCAACTTTAATTACTTTTACCTGAAGACCCTCAAATTTCTGAAGCTCTTTGGCCAATAATTCTGCAAAATAATATCCCTTCTCATAAATTCCCGCTATCACAATTTCCTTTTCCAGATAATTTTCTTCAAATATCTGGTAAGCCATCCTTTTGATCAGTTGCGTTAATTTTTTCTTATCAAGAATCAGATTTTTTTCAGCTTCCATATTTCAACATTAAAAATGCTAATATAACCAAATATTTAGTTATAATGTGCAATAATTCCCCAATTGGGACACTTTTCAACTATAGATTTGGTTATAAAAATATCGTATTTATCAAAAAAGCAAGAAAGATATTTGCATCAAATGTAAATAATCGTTACTTTTGCGATCCTTTTTGGAAATAAAAAACTTGCAAATAGAATGAAAAAAGATATCCATCCACAATATAAGGACGTGGTATTCCACGACACTACCAGTGATTTCAAATTTCTTACAAAGTCTACAATGGTTCCTAGCGAAACTATTGAGTTTGAAGATGGGAAAACGTATCCGGTAATTAAAGTGGAGATGAGCTCTGCTTCTCACCCTTTTTACACAGGTCAGAAAATATTTGTTGATACCGCTGGTAGAGTTGAAAAATTCAACAAGCGTTACAAATCAAAATAAAATCAACAAGCGTTATTTTACAAAGTCTCTATGGTTTTCCGTAGAGACTTTTTTATTTTCACCCTATGAGCATCATACTTTTTGACGACCCCGAAATACGTGTAAACCTCAAACCATTTACACTTACCAGGCCTATTGCAGCCATCCGCGTTGGTATTTTTACCATCGCCGAAAAATGGCAACGCATTCTAAATAGCCCGGTTTTTTATCAAACCGAAGTCTATTTGTATGGAAAGTTTCCCGGTCTCAAACAACCAGATGCACTCTACATCAATGGTGCATTATGCCCTACACCTGAACTTGCAGCCCAAATACTGGAACTCAAACCAGGCGAGTCACTGGTGTACCAAAACACAATTCTCGCCTATAAAAGCAAAGCCGATGGCAAGGCCATCAATTATACCCAACCAATTACCATACTGCGTCAATGTTGGGATATATTCCAGCAAAACGGCAGTCAGATACGTCAGGATTTCGATTTATATTTCTCAAAAAAGAAAGTATTAAAAATTGACGACCCATACACCGTAGTTTACAACCAGAGTCAGGTATTTATTGAAGAAGGTGCCAACATCAAAGCAGCTATACTCAATGCCGAAACCGGACCCATATACATAGGAAAAAATGCAGAAATACAGGAAGGTGCTCTCATTCGTGGACCATTTGCTCTCTGCGAAGGATCTGTAGTAAACATGGGAGCCAAAATGCGTGGCGATAATACCATAGGCCCATACTGCAAAGTTGGTGGCGAAGTGAGCAACTCGGTACTATTTGGATACAGCAACAAAGGACATGATGGTTTTCTGGGCAACTCTGTTTTGGGCGAATGGTGCAACCTGGGTGCAGACACCAATACCTCAAACCTCAAAAATACCTACAGCGAAGTAGGACTTTATAGTTACAAAACCGGCAAAATAGAAAAAACCGGACAACAATTCTGCGGTATGATGATGGGCGATCATTCCAAAACTTCCATCAATTGTATGCTCAATACCGGCACTGTTGTAGGAGTTTGTGCCAATATATTCGGGCATGGCTTTCCGCCGAAATTCATACCTTCCTTTGCCTGGGGTGGCTCCGAAGGTTTTGAAATATTTGATCTGGAAAAAGCCTTCGAAATAGCTTCCAAAACCATGATCAGAAGAAACATAGTTCTGGATGAAAACGACAAAAAGATTCTCCGAAATGTTTTCGAACACCGGGTACTTAGTTTGTAAAAAAACTTCGTTAAAATTCGTTATTACACAAAGCAGAATTAATTTGCAGCAAAGCCAAATGTAAGCATGCTATTTCAACATATACCGGGACTTGCCGAAACAAAAAAAATCTTAATCAACTCTGTCAAAAGCAACCATATTGCTCATGCTCAGTTATTTTTCGGACCAGCCGGCTCTGCCAACCTGGCTATGGCGCTGGCTTATGCTACCTATATAAACTGCACGGACAAAATAGAAGACGACGCCTGCGGCCAATGTGCCGCCTGTATCAAAAACAATAAGTATATATTCCCCGATCTGCATTTTGTAGTTCCTACTGCCACTACCAAAACCAAAACCAAAGACATAACTACCGCTACTTTTATGAAAGAATGGCGCGAGTTTGTACAAACTAACCCATACGCAAGTATGCAGGAATGGGGAAATTATTTTGGAGCTGAAAATAAACAACTTTCTATCTCGGTTGAGGAAAGCCGAAACATCATCAAAACCTTAACTTTGAAGAGTTTTGAGGGTGAATACAAAATTCTCATTCTTTGGCTTCCAGAAATGATGAATGCCTCTTCGGCCAACGCCTTGCTGAAAATTTTGGAAGAACCACCATCAAAAACCATATTTCTGCTTGTAACCCAGGATCCGGAGAAAATTATCACTACCATAATCTCCAGAACTCAAATGGTGCGCATCAGAGCTTTTGATGATACAGAAGTTGTAGAAAAAATCACCCAAAGTGGTATTGGCGAAGAAACCGCCAAAAAAATTGCCTACCTGGCCGATGGCAACCTAAACGAAGCTTTCAGAATAAGTCATGAAGTAGACGAAGGCAATGGAGACATGTTTCGTACCTGGATGAGACTATGCTACTCCAGAGATTTTAGTACTATGGTGCAATGGACTGAAGATTTTGCCAAAATGGGTCGCGAAAGTCAAAAGAATTTTTTCCAATACGGATTAAATATGCTCAGAGAAACCCTCATACTGCGTTATGGTGGCGAAGATTTGCTTAGACTTCAGGACGAGGAAAAAAAATTTATTGAAAACTTTTCCAAAGTGCTCGATCAGGACAAAATTGACTTTATTTCAAAAGAAATCAACCATGCTCACTACCATATTGAACGAAATGCCAATCCAAAAATCATTTTCCTGGATCTTTCGCTTTCGATTAGTTTGAGAATTAAATAATTAAATCACCCATGATTAAGATAGGTACCCGAGGAAGCAAACTTGCCCTATGGCAGGCATATCATGTAGCTGACCGCCTTCAACAAACCGGTTTAGATACTGAAATTGTAATTATTGAAACCAAAGGTGACAAAATTCTCAATACTTCCTTTGCTGAAATTGGCACCAAAGGGCTTTTTACTGAGGAACTGGAAGAACAACTGCGTTGTGGATCTATAGACCTGGCCGTACACAGTGCCAAAGACGTGCAATCAGAATTACCGGAAGATCTGGAAATAATAGCCTTCTGCGAACGCGAAAAACCCAATGATGTGCTGGTAAGCTTTGACAAATCGTTTTCATTGGAAAAACCAGGAACAAAAATCATTGGTACATCATCCACCCGTCGCAGAGCTATACTCAATCATTACTTTCAGGAAGCAGAACTTCGCGATGCACGTGGCAACCTGCAAACCCGATTCAAAAAGATGGAAGATGGTCAGTTTGAAGCCATGATTCTGGCCTATGCCGGCGTGCACCGCATGAACCTGGACGATTACATTGTTCAGGAACTACCCCTGCATATTTTCACACCGGCTGTGGGCCAAGGCAGCGTGGCAATAGAATCTGCCAGAAACTTAAATCCTGTAAAAAGAGATAAAATCAGGACAGCACTAAATCATACAGAAACAGAAATAGCCCTCCTCTGCGAAAGAGCATATTTAAAAAGGTTGGAAGGCGGCTGCAGTATTCCCTCTTTTGGTATTGCTGAGATAAACAACAACATTCTAAAAATGTCAGCCGGCATAATTAGTCTGAATGGCAAAGAAATAGTCCGTGAAAAAATAAGCGGAAGCATCTTGCACCCCGAAATAACAGGCCTGGAACTGGCAGAACAAGTGCTGGCAGCAGGTGGAGAGGAGATATTAAAAGAGATTAGAAAAGTTAGAAAATAGAACTAGGATTTTATTGAGCAGCGGAAATGCGGCAGTTTTCTAAATTCTGTATGCAATGTCTATTATTGGATTCTTACTTTTTATAGTTTTCCATATCCTGGTTCTACAACACATAATCAGCTACAATAGCCCCTACCGCACCCAAAACTGAAACCACCAATCGGTTAGCTTTCAGCTTATGGTTGGGGTTATTCTCAAAAAATATGGTTGTAGATATATACAGAAAATTACCGGCTATCAGTGCAAACACATAGCTAAAATACTGATCTGGTATATCCTGCAAATTAAAGAATGCCGTACTGGCCAGCAAACCTAATGGCGAAGCAAGAGAGAAAAGTGCAAGCAACATTATTCCTGTTTTCTTTTTCTTCATGCTCAATACCAATACAGACATCAAGGCCAAAGCCTCTGGTATTTTATGCAAAATCAACCCAAACAACAAATTTCCAACCTCTTCACCTTCATGAAATGATGATGGATGATACAACAACATACCCTCCAGAAAGGCATGTAAACAAAGTCCAACAAACATACTGTAAGGCACGTGGCTTTCACCTTCATGAGCATGCATATGTATGTGCCCATGCTCCACACCTTCGGTAAAATATTCTAACACCAACTGAATAAAGAAACCCAGCAATACAAAAATTCCAGTCAGGGTAAAATCATTTGACTCATGGATGGCCTCCGGCAAAATATGAATAACCGTTAGCGAAAAAAGATAGGATCCACTAAAAGCCAATACTATTTTAAATTTTTGAAGATCTATTCCCTTTACTAGAAATATGGACATTCCGGCAAGAAAAGTCATCAAAAACAATACAACAAAGTTAAATTCCATAAACACTAGCTTACGCTTTTTTAAGAATAAAAATCATCCTATCCGAAGCAGAAACTTCGTACTTATTCAGGTTATAATCACCAAATACATGATCAACCACCAAGCCCGCAGAGGCAAAATAATTTCTAAAATCTGTTTCGGTCAAAACCCTTACCCGCTCCTCAAAACAATACTTTTTACCTTCCACTTCAAAGGCAATTTCTTTCACAATTTGCCCCGATTTTACACCGCGTTTTAATTCAAAAGCAATCCCTTCCAATTCTTTCACTTCCTCCAAAACCAGACTTTCAATTACTTTGGGAGTATTCATAAAATCTATCACCAGCCTTCCATCCGGTTTCAAAGCATTTTTCATATGACTCAAAACCATAATATTTTCTGCATCATCAAAATATCCAAAACTGGTAAAAAGATTCAAAATATAATCATATGCACCTGCAATAGGCTGGCGCATATCATGTACGGAAAACTTCAAACGAACATTTTCAAAAACAGTAGCCTGTTTTATACTATTTTCGCTCAGATCCATACCGGTTACATCATACCCTTTTTGATTCAGATACCTTGCATGACGGCCTTTTCCACAAGGCATATCCAGGATTGTTTCTTCAAATTGTATATTCAAAAAAACGGAAAGCTTATCCATAAAACCTTCTGCCTCTGAGTCATCCCTGTTTTTGTACAAAATATGATAATAGGGCGAATCAAACCACTCTGCAAACCAACCGGGATTACTATCTGTCATATTAAGGGCAAAATTTGGTCAAAGTTAAAACTTCGCAATGATAATGTCAGCAGAAAATAGTAATTTAGAACAAATTCTTTACCTTCCCGATGCGTGAAGACTACTTAAATCCTGACAATACCAATCAAAATAATACCGAAAAAGAAATCGAAAAAGCACTCAGACCGCTTAGCTTCGATGACTTTGAAGGTCAGGACCAGATACTGGAAAACCTGAAAATTTTTGTGCAAGCTGCAGTACAGCGTGGCGAATCTTTAGACCATGTACTGCTTCACGGCCCTCCGGGACTGGGCAAAACCACTCTTTCGAATATTATTGCCAACGAACTTGGCTCAAATATCAAAATTACTTCCGGTCCTGTAATGGAAAAACCCGGCGACCTTGCTGGAATTCTTACCAACCTGGACTCAAATGATGTCTTGTTTATTGACGAAATACACCGACTCAATCCCATCGTTGAAGAGTATTTATATTCAGCCATGGAAGATTTCAGAATCGATATTATGCTCGATTCCGGTCCCAATGCCCGTACAGTTCAAATTGGTTTAAATCCATTTACACTAATAGGCGCAACTACCAGAGCCGGTTTACTTACCTCTCCATTGAGAGCCAGATTTGGAATCAATGCCCGACTGGAATATTACGACTCCAAATTACTGGCATCTATTGTACGCCGTTCATGCTCTATCCTAAACACACCAATAGAGGATAAGGCATCTTACGAGATTGCAAGAAGATCAAGGGGTACACCCAGAATTGCAAACAACCTGCTTAGACGTACCAGAGATTTTGCTCAGGTAAAAGGAAACGGAAAAATAACATTTGAAATTGCTCAAATGGCTCTAAACGCCCTTCAGGTAGACGAACATGGTCTGGATGAAATGGATAACAGAATTCTGCTTACCATTATCGAAAAGTTTAAAGGCGGTCCGGTAGGAATTTCTACCATTGCTACAGCTTGCAGCGAAGAAGCCGAAACCATTGAGGAAGTTTATGAACCTTTCCTCATACAGGAGGGGTACTTAAAACGCACTTCCCGTGGCAGAGAAGCTACCGAGCTGGCTTACAAGCATCTCAATATTATACCTTCCGCCAAAATGCGTAGTTTGTTTGATTAATGTTGTCTGCCAATGCCAAAAATAGTCAGCTTATCAAAAACAAAGCCTATGAACTAGGCTTTCAGTTTTGCGGTATATCCAAGGCAGAATTCCTCACAGAAGAGGCACCAAGACTAGAAAATTGGTTATCTCAAAATCACAATGGCCAAATGCAGTGGATGGAAAACCATTTTGACAAAAGACTTGACCCTCAAAAATTGGTAGAAGGCTCAAAATCGGTTATTTCTTTCATGTTAAATTATTTTCCGGAGGAAGAATTAAACCTTTCAGAATACAAAATTTCAAGATACGCCTACGGAACTGATTATCACTTTGTAATCAAAGATAAGCTCAAATCTCTGCTTGAGTATATTCGCCATGAAATAGGCGAAGTAAACGGAAGGGCTTTTGTTGACTCAGCACCGGTAATGGACAAAGCCTGGGCAAAAAAATCAGGATTGGGCTGGATAGGCAAAAATACAAATCTGATACACCCCAAGGCTGGCAGTTATTTCTTTCTGGCAGAACTCATCTGCGACCTGGACCTGGAATACGATGGACCAATAAAAGATTATTGCGGTACCTGCACCAAATGCCTGGATGCCTGCCCTACAGATGCACTTTTTGCCCCTTATCAAATTGATGGCAGCAAATGCATTTCCTATTTGACCATAGAGTTAAAAGATAAAATACCAACCGAATTTAAAAGCAATATGCAAAATTGGGTATTTGGATGTGATATTTGTCAGGAAGTCTGTCCCTGGAATAGATTTTCAAAACCGACACCAGTGGTCGAGTTCAAGCCCAGTGAAAAATTAAAAAACATATCTGATGCGGATATAAAAGAGATCACCAATGAAGTTTTTAGTGATCTCTTTAAGACCTCCGCCATTAAACGGACTAAATATGAAGGTTTAAAAAGAAATATTACTTTTCTAAATATTGAATAAAATCAGGCAGTCTTAAACACTTTGTTTAATATGGGCAAATAGGTGTCACCAAATTGATTGTAACACCATTTCTGCAACTCCGGTAAATCGTCAGAAATAAGCTGCTTCCTACTCTTTTTTAATTCTTTTTCAAAAAGATATGGATCAAAGCTTACTTTAGACAAAATGGTTTTAACATATTCTAGCATAAACAAACATTTTAAAAAGGTGAAAAATATGTTTTACTTACACGTAACTTTGAGCGGTAAAGGTACACAATATTACGAACAAATGTGAAATTTTGTTTTAGATTATATCAAGAATGTATAAAACTAAACTAATTAATCAACGTATAAAACCCACATTATTTCTAATGAATCAGTTTTGTGCCAAAATATTAACAATTTCAACTTTACTTACACTATTCGGTATTTTATTACCTCAATATACCATAGCCCAGAAAATAGAAATTATTACAGACCCGCAAAACATTCATATCGGTCAGGATTTTGTAATTGCAACAACCATTCCATTTCAGAGAAAAATTAAAGTAGGCAACTTTCCGGAGATACGTGATTTCTCCAAAAAAGAAACCCATTTTGTGCGTATAGACAGTATAATTAAAATCACTCAACACTATCGCCCCAGAAAAACCGGTGATTTTCAACTTGATCCATTCAAAATATACATCAACAATCAATGGATTGCTTACGACAGAACAACAAACCTTACTGTTCTTAAATCCTTAAAAAACACTACCAGACAAAATCCTGCTAAAGATGAAAATCCTAAAGATTTTGAATCAGAGTCTATACAAGCCAGATTGTACATTAAAACCAACAAAAAAGAGGTTTATAAAAATGAAACGTTCCAAATTAAGGTTTACCTTGAAATAGTTTCTGATGAGGATCCTGAATATAACTTTATAGAATTACAAAAACAGCTGGGCTCTATTACCAAAAAGTTAGTACCTGAGAATGGCTTACACCAATTTCATAATTTTGGCACAATTACGCAGGACAGTTCCTCTAAAAGTAACAACAATACAAAAACATATATATTAGCAGATTTGCTTTTAGCACCGGGTACGGCTCAAAATATCACTATACCCTCTCTTCAATTTGATTTTTTAACCTATACCAAAAGACGCACGAATGAACTTATTGAAAGAGAGGATAAAATAATAAATCTAAAAACATCACCAATTACTATTCGAGTTAAAGACCTGCCAACTGAATACTCGCACCTGACTCCTGGCAATTTTACGTTCAGAGATATTACAAACAGAAACAATACAAAAGCTAATCAAAGCTTTTCATACCAGTTCATTGTTATAAGTGATGCTCATAGTCTTTTTAAAAGCAAACCCATTGTAAGTCAACATTTGCCCGTTAATGTATTTCCTGTTCTTGAAACTAAAAGCAACAAAAACAATAACAACCAACATTTTACTTACCAAATTGTGCCTACACAACCAGGTAACTTGCAACTCAAAGATCTCTTCTATTGGCCATATTTCAACACCCTGCTAAACAAACCTGATACATTAAGGTCATCAAGAGTTATACATGTTTATGGAAAATCCAATCAGGATAGTCTAAGCTACCAGGAATCTCCATTTTATAAAGAAATAGATACAGCAAACAATACTCTAAGACCAATTAGAAAGGACAATATGTTGAATTTATTTACAAATCTTGTAATTTTATTTATGTTCGCAGTAACTGCGATATTGATAATCAGAAAATGAGCAATACATACGGAAAAATTTTCAAAATTACCACCTTTGGCGAATCACATGGTACTGGTGTTGGTGTAGTTTTGGATGGATGCCCTGCCGGCATTGAAGTGAATGAAGAATATATACAGGAAGAACTTGACAGACGGAAACCAGGTCAGTCAAAAATAACTACACAACGCCAGGAAGCCGATCAGGTAAAAATACTTTCCGGAGTTTTTGAAGGCAAATCAACCGGCACCCCAATAAGTCTGGTTGTATATAATGCTGATGCTCGTAGCAAAGACTACTCACATATTGCAGACAGCTTCAGACCATCACATGCAGATTATACCTATCAGCAAAAATACGGACACAGAGACTACCGTGGTGGTGGTAGAAGCTCTGCCAGAGAAACACTGGCTAGAGTTGCAGCGGGTGCTATTGCAAAAAAAATACTTAAGCAACTAGGCGTAGAAATTTTCTCCTATGTTTCCCAGGCAGGCCCTATCAAACTTAACAAATCCTATCAAGATCTCGATTTGTCCAAAATAGAAGATAATATTGTTCGTTGCCCGGATAATGAAGTTGCCGAAAAGATGATCGACTTTATAGACATGACCCGTAAAAATCGTGACACAGTAGGTGGCGTGGTTAGTTGTGTTATCAAAGGCACACCAGTTGGCTTGGGAGAACCAGTATTTGATAAATTACACGCTGAACTGGGCAAAGCTATGTTGAGCATTAATGCCGTAAAGGGATTTGAGTACGGAAGCGGTTTTGAAGGTGTAGAAAAATTTGGTTCCGAGCACAACGATGAGTTCTACATAGAAAATGGCAAGGTTAAAACCAAAACCAATTATTCAGGTGGTATTCAAGGGGGTATCTCTAACGGTGAAGATATTTATTTCCGTGTAGCCTTCAAACCTGTAGCCACACTTATGATGGATCAGGACAGTGTTGACAAAAACGGCAATTCTGTTACAGTATCCGGCAAAGGCCGTCACGACCCTTGTGTTGTTTCCAGAGCTGTACCAATTGTAGACGCAATGGCTGCAGTAGTTATCCTTGACTTCTACTTACGAAACAAAGCGATTACCTTATAAATTTGAAAAACCTGCCACTACATACTAAAATCATTCTGGGCATAGTAGCAGGTATCCTTTTCGGACTTGGTGCTAAACTTTTTGGACTTGATCCGAATCTAACCATCAATTACATAAAACCATTTGGTACTATCTTCATCAATCTGCTATTGATGGTGGCTGTGCCGTTGGTTTTGGTTTCGCTTATATCAGGTATTGCACAGCTAGGCGATATAAATAAGTTTTCCAGAATGGGAACCAAAACCATAGGCTTATATTTATTCACTACTATTGTTGCAATAAGTCTGGGACTGATTATAGCAAACATCGTTTCGCCCGGAAAAATGATTTCTGCAGAAACCAGAAAAATCATGGAGCAAAAAATGCACAATACTGCAAAAACTAAATTCCAACAAAGCATTTCGCATAGTACCAACAGCCAACCATTACAACCTCTAATTGACATAGTTCCCAGAAATGCACTAGCTGCTGCTGCTGAGAATACCAGCATGCTGCAAATTGTGTTTTTTGCCATGCTTTTCGGAATAGCATTAATTAAAATTCCTAAAGAAAAATCAGCTCCTGTTATCGCATTCTTTGATGGGCTGAATGAAGCCATAGTCAAAATTATAGACATTATAATGCTACTTGCTCCATTTGGTGTATTTAGTCTTATTTCGGCTTTGATAGCAGAAACCGCAGATCCAGATTTATTAATTGGGGTTTTGTGGTATTCAGCAACCGTGCTTATTGGATTAATGATTCTGGTATTCATTTTCTACCCAATTCTACTTAAAATAACCACAGGTATTCCGTACAAATATTTTTTTAATGCTATGCGACCTGCATTATTACTGGCGTTTAGCACCAGTTCAAGCAATGCTACCCTACCAGTTACTATACGTTGTGCAGAAAAAAATCTGGGAATCTCTGAAGAAGTCACAGGATTTGTGCTACCATTAGGAGCTACCGTAAATATGGATGGTACAAGTCTTTATCAAGGTGTTGCTGCCATATTTATTGCTCAGGTATTCAATATAGAATTATCCCTTTTTGAGCAAATGACCATCCTATTTACAGCTTTACTTGCTTCAATAGGAACAGCAGGAGTGCCGGGAGCAGGGATAGTAATGTTGGTAATTGTATTAAAATCTGTAGGCATTCCCATAGAAGGTATTGCTTTGATTTTAGCTCCTGACAGAATTCTGGACATGTGCCGAACCTTGGTCAATGTAACCAGCGATGCAACTGTGGCGGCTATTGTAGCCTCTAAAGAAGGACTGATCAGCAAATAAATTACAAGGCTACTCTAACACCAAACCAATTATATTCTTGTTTATCTTTCATATTTCGTAATTTAGGTGACCTATTTTAGGAAAAACTGAATTATACAAAAATAAACTCACATGGAAACTCCCGAAAAAAAGAGATTCGTTGAAATATATACCGAGAAAAATCCAAACCCAAATTCGTTGAAATTTGTAGCTGATCAGATTTTTCTTCCGGAAGGAACTGTAGATTTCACAGATTCTACAAGTGCGGCAAATTGCCCTTTGGCGGTTGATTTGTTTAGATTTAACTTCGTAAAGCGAGTATTTATTACAGCTAACTTTATCACCGTTACCAAAGACGAAAGCGTTGAATGGGAAGAAATAACCGGTATGATCAGAGCTTTGATAAAAGGTTATCTTGAAGAAGGAAAGCCCCTATTTATGGAAGCTATTAAAATTGATACCATTTCATCTGATGATCCGGAAATTGTACAAAAGATAAAAGTATTGCTTGACGAATACATTCGCCCTGCAGTAGAACAGGATGGCGGTGCAATAAACTTTAAAACCTGGAACGAAGAACAAGGCATAGTAACAGTAGAACTTCAGGGTTCTTGCAGCGGATGCCCTTCATCTACTGTGACACTAAAAGCAGGCATAGAAAACCTTATGAAAAGAATGATACCGGAAGTAAATGAAGTGGTGGCGGAAAACGTGTAAATACTACTTGTAATATTCTTATAAATATTGAATAGCCCATTTAGGGCTATTTTTTTGCCCGTAACCAAAATAGTCCTAAAACAAAAAAGGCAGCTGTATAAACAGACTGCCTTTGTAGGGTGAATGATGGGGTTCGAACCCACGACCTCCGGAACCACAATCCGGCGCTCTAACCAGCTGAGCTACAATCACCGTATTTCCTAACGTTAGAATATTTCCAAATCAGGATTGCAAAGATAGATAAAAGCCTTTATCCAATCAATGATTTATTAAAGATTTAGTGAGAAAATTTTAATCTTTCACCGCGAACTGATTCATCAAATACACCATTGTCGTAGCACAATTTCCCAGATACAATTGTATGCGTCACCTGTGAACTAAACGTTGTACCTTCAAAAGGCGACCAATTACACTTATAAAGAATATTATCTTTTTCTACAGTCCATGGTTTTTCTAAATCCACTATAGCAATATCAGCCATATAGCCTTCACGAATAAAACCACGCTCTTTAATTCTGAAAAGAATAGCCGGATTATGACACATCTTCTCAACTATTTTTTCGAGACTTATTTTTCCTTGGTGATAAAACTCAAGCATAGCAACCAAACTATGCTGAATAAGTGGGCCACCTGATGGTGCCTGCCAATATTTTGCCGACTTTTCCTCTATAGTATGAGGAGCATGGTCAGTAGCTATTACATCAAAACGATCGTCTAAAAGCGCCTGAAATAAAGCTTCCTGATGATATGCTTCTTTTACAGCGGGATTCCATTTTATTAATGCACCCTTTGTTGCGTAATCATCTTTATTAAACCAGAGATGATGTACACATACCTCGGCAGTAATAAATTTATCCTTCAAAGGAACCTTGTTGGAGAAAAGTTCTATCTCATCCTTTGAAGAAATATGTAGAATATGCAATCTAGTACCAAACTTTTTAGCTAGTTCCACAGCAAAGGAAGACGATTTGTAACAGGCCTCGGCACTTCTAATTTCCGGATGAGCACTCCAGGGTACATCTTCACCATACTTTTCTTTATAAACAACAGAATTGGCGCGTATAGTTGCCTCATCTTCACAATGGGTAGCAATAAGCATTTTGCACGAAGAGAAAATCTGTTCCAGAGATTCTCGATTATCAACCAACATATTGCCGGTTGAAGAACCCATAAAAATTTTGATACCGCACACATTTTCAGGATTCACCTTCAATACTTCTGAAAGGTTATCATTCGTTGCACCAAAGAAAAAGGAATAATTAGCCAGAGAAGTATTTGCGGCAATGTTATACTTTTCTTCAAGATTCTCAAGCGTAGTAGTATTAGGCACCGTATTTGGCATCTCCATAAATGAGGTAACGCCACCTGCAACAGCTGCTTTACTCTCTGTATAAATTGTAGCCTTATGCGTTAAACCCGGCTCACGAAAATGTACCTGATCATCTATAACTCCCGGAATAACAATCTTTCCCTTGGCATCAATAATTTTATCTACACCAACAGATGATAAGGCAGAACCTATTTTTTCAATCCTACCATCACGAATTAGAATATCCTTTTCCTCAATTCTGCCTTCATTGACAAGTTTTCCATTTGATATTAATATCACCGACATGCTATATATCTATATTTAAATGATTCAAGATTCTAAAATTACTACATCCATAGACATAAAAAAACCCGGATAAACCGGGTTTTTATTAAATATGAGACTTAAAATTAGTTTTCGTTGCTCATGATCTGAACCCAACCCTTATACTTGTCGTCGCCGCAACCTGCATCGAGGGTATAATAATATACACCTTCGGTACAATTCTGACCACCCCAATTATTTTCATAGTTGTTGGATTTGTATACTGCTTGCCCCCAACGGTTATAAACTTCCAAAACAGCTCCAGGGAATATATCGATACCTGTGTCTTTGTCTTTAATTACAAGAACCTCGTTTCTATTATCACCATTAGGAGTAATAAGGTTTGGAACAACCAAATTCTGTTTAGGCTGAGGATAAATTATTACACTATCATACGCAGCACAACCTATACTGTCTGTTATTGCAACATAATAGATCTGCTTTGGCACTATGAATGGTTTAACATTTACAGATACATCCTGTTTGTTATTTTCATTAAACTGAACATAAGCAGTTGGAACAATAGTAGAATCATAGTAATACCAGGTATAATCGTATTTGGCTTTTCTACCATCTTGCATATATGGAGTACCATATTCAGATGTAGATAAAAGATTAACCTGAGTAGCTACACAAATTGTATCCAGATCAGACACAAGATTTACCACCGGCAATGGATGTACTTTCAGCAATACTGAATCTATTTTAGTACACTGACCAACATTCAGATAGTAGTATTCCTGTCCGAAAGTCACTTGATCTACAGTAGCAATACCTTTTACTAATACTTCAGTAGAATCAGTATTATAACTGAAAACCTCTGCATATTTCGGCGGATTATTTTCAAATGACCATGCAAAAGGATAATGTATAGTGGAAGAATCAATAGTAACAATAGATTCAAAACTATTTAGGCAAAGATCAAGCGTATCCTCTTCTATTCTCACATCAACAAACTCATCAAAACGAACTGCCGCAGTTGCAGTGCAATTTTCCGGATACCTTGAATCTGAAACACTTACAAAATAACGTATGTACTGCGCATTTATACTAATTGTATCCTTATTTTCGAAATTAACATCATATAATGAATCTACAATTATTTCACCTATCCAGCTAAAATCGAAAAGGTCATGATTAGGATAGGTATCAGTAACATCAAAGGAAGTCCTGATTACCTTAGACTGAAGTTGAACCTCACTACCAGCACAAATAGCGCCAGAAGGATCTGAACTTGCTTCTATAACCGGAACAGGTCTGAATATAACTTCTGCTGTACTTGCAGACTCATAAGGGCAATTTTCGCCATTGAAATTATACGTTATCTCTGCACGATATGAACCAGAATCTGCAGCAAACTGAAACGGAAGTGAATTACCAGTTCCAACATTATTGCCATCTTTAAACCATGTAATAGTATAATCAAATCCTCTGGAATCAAAAACAGCATTCAGGTTTCGCTGTGTTCTAAAATCACAGAATGTGCCATCACCACTAATAGTAAGTTCACTTGGCTCCGGAAGTATATCAGCTCTTATTGTATTAGATGCATCAGAAATACAACCCGTAGTTTTGTTGGTAACGACAACAGTAAAGTCTCCATCAGAGAATGCATATATAAGATTTACATCAGACTCGTAACTTATATCACCTTTAAACCATTCTACAGAAAAATCGGTAAGGTTGACATTGTCAAGTTGAATTTCAACAGAATCACCAAAACAAACAACTGGGTCAGCACTTAAAATAGCCGGTGTTGCAGGTTTTGCATTTACTTTAACGCTGCGATCTGAAGTATCGCTGCTGCAACCATTCTCATCGGTTACAACTAATTCATATACAAAATCACCATCAGCATTTGGAGTAGCACCAGGACTTGCAACATCAGTAACAGTTAGTCCATTACCTGTCCAGTTATATTGGTAAGTACCAGAAGCCGGAGCTATAGTGGCTGACAAAGTGAAACTTTCTTCAAAACAAATACTATCCGGAGCAGAAATACTGCTTATCACAGGATTAGCCAATACCGAAACAGTAACAAAAGCTGTATCACTTGAACAATTAGCATCGTCTGTAACCACTACTGAATATTCAGTTTCTGTACTAGGCTTTGCTACCGGATTTTGCTTCGAAATATCATCTAAGCTAGATGCTGGTGACCAAACAAATGTATAACCACTTCCACTTCCACCGGCTGGCTGGGCATTAAGTTCAGTAGAATCACCAAAACAAACTCCATTAGCGTCAGCAGATATAGGGTTACTAGTTGGTCGTTCTTTAACGTTTACTGTTATAGTTGCTTCATCGCTGGAGCAATTCTTACTATCTGTAATTACTACTGAATAAGTAGTGGTATTTAAAGGCACATCCTCAAAAGAAGTTTGGTCTGAGCCAACTCTAACCGGTGACCATGCATACTCATAAGGACCAACACCTGAACCAGGAGTTACAGTTACTGTTACCGTATCATCGGCACATAATTCAGTAGATGAAGCCTGCAAATCTGCCACAACAGGATTAAGATTAATATCAATCGAAACTGCGGCGGAGGTATCTTTACATCCAACACTAGTTTCTACATAAGCTTTGTAGCTTCCTGCCTGCTTGGCATAATATTCAAGCCCATCAGCATCAGGAATTAATACATTATTAAAATACCATTCAGCTTTGCTAACTAATTGAGTTGTAATTTCAATTCTAACACTATCATTCTCGCAGAACTCATTAGCATCAGCGCTTATAAAAGCAATTTTATCATCGTTAAATTCAACGGTTACTGAATCTGAACTTTTGCAACCGTTTGCATCAGTCAAAATAACTTTATACTCACCATCTGCTTTAGCCAGATACGTTGTACCGGTAGAGTCAGAATTTATCACATCATCCACAAACCAGGCAAAATTTCCGGTTCCAGTTGCTACTATTGGAATTTGTGAACCAATACAAGAAGTCGTATTGCCATTAGGAGTTAAAGTAAGCGCAGGGCTTTCAAATACTGTTACGTCAGTACTGTTTGCAGTAGAATCTTTACAACCAGTTATTGTGTTTGTAACCACTACAGTATAGCTACCGGAAGATTTGACAACTAACTCATCTTGTATCCCATCAGGAGCAGGAATATTTATGTTTCCATTTTTCCACTGGTAAGAATAGTTTGCATCAATTACAGCATTTAGGGTTACGCTATCTACTATTTCGCAGAACGACAATGGGCCATCTGCAACAATAGCAGGATTTGGCAATGGATTTACAACAACAGAAACTGTTGCACTCGTATCTTTACATCCCTGAGGGCTTGTAACTATTACAGTATAATCTGTACTTACTGTTGGAGTTACTGCACTACCTGAACCTGTTGGTAATGGTTGCCCAGCAGGTAGAGATGACCATTCATAAATATACGTTCCAGCTACAGGAGTATTTACAGTAACGTTCAAATCGACAGATTCTCCCAAACAAATTTCTGTTGACGATGGATTTACTACAAATGAAGGTTGAGGATTAATCACCAATGTTTGAGCAATTGCAGAGGTTGTACATCCTGTAATTGAAGTAACTACTTTTACACTGTATACACCTGCCTGAGTTGGCGTATAAACAGATACAGTATCGGTGTCTAATGTTTTAACTTCTGTTTTTACTGAAGTTGAATCAGTACCAACAATTCTATACCAAAGGAAGGTAAGTGGTCTTGGGTCTCCACCGGTTGCCGTTGCCGTAAATGTAGGTATGGCATCTGTACTACAAATAGAAAGCGTAGGAGCAGTTAAATCAAGCAAACTTACCGCAGAACAAACATTGACACAAGTAGAAAACTCTGAAGTGTTGTATGCTGCTGCTGCTGTTGGTACTGTAGTAGTCTGAGAAGCCGTAGCTGTAAATAATGTGTAATCTGCCGGAGTAGGTTGGGTAAATGACCAGTTACCTGAAGCATCTGCAAGCGCTGTTCCTACAAAAGTGACACCTTGTAGTTTTAAATTACCAGGGAAACAGGCTCCACCACAGTTATCTGTCTGAAATATTTCAATATAAGAATTAGCAGGAGCAGTACCTCGTAATAAATTGTTTGTAGAGTTACTTTGGATAACCGGTGCAGCGAAGTTGTTATTTCCTAACCCGTTTAGTTCAATACCTCTTAGCGTGTTACAAGAAATTGAGTTTCTTGAAATACTATTGTTTAATGATTTGACATCTAAAATGGCTATACCATTACCCGTGTTATTTGAAATAATATTTGTCTGACCTGCTAAAGGACCACCGATTATATTTCCGATACTACCCAAAGCTGCAGGTGCTCCGGTTTCGGCCTGAATTCTGATACCGTCACCTTTATTGGCAAGAGGTAAACCAGTAGCTGAAACACCAATTCTGTTTCCAAAAAATCTATTACCGTCACCATTTAATAAGGCCACACCTGAACCATTGTTACCAGAGATCACATTCCCTGCACCAGCAGTAGCACCACCAACAATTGTAGTACTTGCACCTTCGGCAATCGAAATACCATCCGCAGTATTAGGCAAAGCAGTTTCACCAGAAACATCAACACCTATATAGTTACCCAAAATTGAGTTATTTACTGGTGGAGTATTACTATTACCAGCACCACCAAATCTAAACATTACACCAAAGTAGTTTCCAGATATTATGTTTCTATCAGCAGCCGTAGTACCTCCTATTATATTATTATTTGATCCGTGTTGTATACCAATACCTGCACCTTCAGTATCTATAGCTCTAACACCGTTTCCAACGGCAACTAAACCGGTTGCATCAGTACCTATAAAGTTTCCGGTAATTACGTTGTTTGCTGGCTGTCCACTATTTACACCACTTTGAAAATCAGATTGGGCGAAAATACCAAAAGCATTATCACTTATTACGTTTTTTGTAATTGTGTTACTGGATGAACCTAATAAAGAAATACCATCTTGTCTGTTACCAATCGGTGTTGAACCATCAGCCCCAACACCAATATAATTGTTAGAAATAGTTGTAGACCTTACTGCGGCTTTATTTAACTGAATACCATGCCCTTTGTACTCAAATGTCAAAGCTACTCTGACAGGGTCAATATCAAAACCATTTCCGCCTATTACATTTCGGAAAGTCTCATCCGGACCACCAATAGTATTTCCAACAGATCCATCTTCAAACTTGATACCTGCGTACAAGTTACCCATTCTGTTATTGGTACCGGTAGAATTTCCTGTGCCGTCAGTACCTATATAGTTACCTCTGATAAATGAATTAGTAACACCTTTAAAGTAAATACCACACTGAAGTGTAGCATCATATTTGTCAGGGCATGCTGCTTCGCAAGGTCCCTTTCCACAAGTAACACCAAATCCATCAACCAAAGCTCCATCCCATTGCTTAGCACCACAATTTCTACTATCAGGCGCACCACCATTTGCTGATATAACATTTCTTTCCGCAGCAGTTGTACCTCCTATTATCACACCCGAGCTGTTATCAACACGAATACCACCACCCTTGTTCCCCATAGGGATAGTACCACTTACATCCAAACCAATAATATTGCCTGAAATCACTCCATTGTTACTTTCATTTAACCAGATACCTGCGCCAGTGGTATTACTAACTATATTTGATGTTATTCTTACCCCTTGCGATCTGTGAATACGAATACCCATTTCTTTCAATGGCACATTATTACCATTAGTAACTGCAACAGAGCCTGTTTTATCAGTACCAATATAGTTATTGGTAATGACAATCGATGTCCCATTGTTTCCCAGGTTATCTAGAAATATCGCTCCTATTTCGTTTGCATTCGTAGGTGTATTTTTTAGTGTATTAGAGATTATATTACCCTCACAACCAGGACCACCAATGGTTAAATTTGAACAAGAACTTCCAAGAAAAATACCTGATTCCTTAATTGGGCTAATATATGCACCTGTACCAGTATTATTTAAACCTATCCAGCATGACTTTATTGAACCTCTGGTATTGGCATAATAGTAAAAACCACGTTGCCAGTTCTGAATAATAAAACCTTTTACATCTAAAGTTGCTCCACCCGACCCTTCAAAACAGTTGCCATTGCCATTTCCACGCAAAACAATAAGTGGCTCACAGGTATATCCGGGCTGTGATGTTCCGTCAATCTGAATACTTGTAGAGTTATAAATATTCAACCCATTATTTAATGAGATCACATATTTACCATCTGCATCAGCTAAACCTGTAGGAATATTAAATAAAATTCGAGTAGGAGAAGCTGGAGAACCATTATTAGGATTCTGATTATTCAGTGCCTGATTCAAAAGATCCTGTAAAGAACCTGCTCCATTTGCATTTAGGTTTGTAACCGTGTAGTCATATGCAAGAAGAGAATGGGAAAATAGTACCGAAAAAATCACTGATAACAGTAAGGCGAATTTTTTCATAGTAGAAATCGTAAAAAGGTGATTTATAAAGTCAAGTATTATTCTATTGTTGAATTTCATTTAAACACTAAATTAGAAAGATCCTAAATAAGAAAATTACAATTTAATATTTGAAAATTAGTTCTAAATCTCTACAATAAATTACAATTAAGCAAAAATTACAAAATAAATTACATACATATACGAATTAAACCGACTCACAATTGCTTGTAAATTAGACAAATCACAAGCAAATAGACATTTAACAGGGGTTTATAGAGGCGATTCGTTTTTATAAATTACCTTTACTTAAAAAAAGTAACCTTTGTGGAGCTCATTTCTCTCGAATCGATAAATAAAAAATATGGCACCCTGGATGCCCTTTGCAATATTAATATTGCCATTAAAAAAGGAAGTATCTTAGGCTTACTCGGACCTAATGGCGCCGGCAAGACAACCATTATCCGAATTCTTACGGGTATATTATTGCCTAGTTCCGGACAATATCTATTTGAGGACAAACCTATTCATAAAACTGATTTCCGAAAAATAGGCTATTTGCCCGAAGAAAGAGGTTTATATAAAGATATGACTGTATATGAACTACTTAGTTTCTTAGGGCAATTAAAAAAAATGACCCGAAATAATCTAAATAAGAAGTTATCATACTGGTTGGAAAGATTCGAACTTTCAAATTTTGCTACCAAAAAAGTACATGAGCTTTCTAAAGGAAATCAACAAAAGATTCAGTTTATCACAGCCATTTTACATGACCCTGAACTGGTAATCCTGGACGAGCCATTTTCCGGATTTGACGCTCTTAATTCAAAACTTGCCATTGAAGTAATTTTAGACCTCAATCAATCAGGCACTACCTTTATACTTTCAACACACCAAATGCATACCGTTGAAAACCTCTGTAGTCATGTAGCCATGATTAATAAAGGCAAATTAATCTTGAACAGTTCTGTTGCAGAGGTAAAAGAGCAATTCAAACAAAACCGAATTAAAATTCAGGGAACAGGTCATCTCAACCCGCACGCTCAAACATTTCGTGTACTTTCTGAAAACAAAAGCACAATTCATGAGGCTATTCTTGAGCAACTGCCACAATATACAAGCAAGGACATACTTCTCGAACTTATGCAGAATTTTAGCCTTTCGTCTTTTCAACAGGTAGTGCCCGGAATCGAGGTAATTTTTATTAAAGCCTTAAAAACCAAGTAATGAATAGCATCATACTGATTATAAAAAGAGAGTTTCTGCAAAGAATTAGAAAAAGGAGTTTTCTGATTTTGACCATTTTAGGGCCTCTATTCTTCGGAATGCTTATGATAGTTCCTGCATGGCTAACATTAAAAGACACAGACAAACAAACGCATATTGCCTTATTTGATCCGGATAATCTACTAAATATTGAATACCTCAAGAAAAGCAATATTAGTATAACCAAACTGGAAAAAACTACAACAAGTCAGGAAGCTTTTATCCGATTTGCTCAATCACAATTTACTGCATTATTATATATTCAAAACCCTCAGCAAGCGACATTATATAATAAACAGAAATCAAGTATAGGCTTAGATGCGTGGTTAAAAAACCTATTCTATGAACATTATACTCAAAAAAAGCTATCGAAAACTACCGGGCTAAGTACCATTGAATTAGACAAGTTGGTAATTAAACTTAAATCGCAAAGTTTTATAGAGGATGAACCTCTACAGAGCCAAGGTCTGGTTGGGCTTTCACTTATGTTGGGTATAATAATTTATTTGTTTATTCTCACTTATACAATGCAGGTATTAAGGGGATTTATACAAGAAAAAACCAGTAGAATAAACGAAATTTTGTTAAGTTCTGTGAGACCATTTCAACTTATGATGGGTAAAATATTAGGCATTGGCTTGGTTAGTATAACTCAATTTACCATTTGGTTGGGTTTAACAGGGATGCTGATGTTTGGATTTAATGCGCAATATGGCGATAGTTTAAAATTATTTGATAATCAACACATTGAAGAAACAATTAGAAATAACAACCTTGATATACAGCAAGCTATGGAGTGGAATGAAATAATAAACACATTTTCAGGAATCGCCGTTGGTAAGATTGTGGTATTTTTTGTGTTCTACTTCATTATGGGATACCTGCTGTATAGTGCCATTTTTGCAGTTATTGCTTCGATGGTTGATGCAGAAACAGAAACTCAACAATTGGTATTTCCATTGACTATACCAATTCTGATTTGCTTTTCACTTTATCAGACTTTTATAGATGCTCCTGAATCGCCTGTTGCCATCTTTTTTGCCATTTTCCCTCTAACATCACCCATAGCTATGATGTTAAGACTTCCTTTTGAAACTCCTCTTTGGTTAGTCATTTGTTCTATGGCTGTATTATTCATATCCTTTATAATAACAACCTGGATTGCCGGAAAAATATATAAAACAGGAATGTTGATGTATGGCAACAAAACCTCAATAGCTGAAGCTTTTCGTTGGATAAAAAGTTCTTAAAGTAAATCTTCTCGGACTTGTAAAGGCATTTGCAGAAACTGCTGGTGAAGTTTTAGTACCTGAGTAATTAACAACTGACTTTCATCATTATAAATAACAAAGTCGGCCATTTGCAACCTTTTCTCTTCATTATACTGGCGTTTAATGATGGTTTTAACTTGTTGCTCAGTTCTGTAAACATCTCTTTTCAATACGCGCTGAATCCGCATAAATTCCGGTGTGTAGACAGTTATAACTTTGTCCAGCAATTTATAAGATCCGGATTCAAACAGCAGAGCTGCTTCTTTAATAAGGTATGGCTCGTTAATTCTCTCATTTGCCCATCTTTTATAGTCTGAGCCAACTACAGGATGAACAAGTTTATTTAACACTTCTAACCGATCAGAATCGGAAAATACGTTGGATAAATATTCTTTATTAACCTGTCCATCAGAATCATAACTTTCAGATCCAAATTCTGACTGTATTGATTGTTTAAGACTTTTATCCTGTATCATTAACCATTTAGCACGAGAATCTGCATCATAAACTGAAACACCCAAATTTCTAAAAATCTGACAAACGATGCTTTTTCCGGACCCGATACCGCCTGTAATACCAATTTGCATGGCTTTACTCATGGATAAGTCCTACAGAAGATGGCGTAAAAAAATATTCTCGAATAAAAGAAGGAGTATTGTTAAGCTGCACAGGCAATGTACTGTCAGCAGGATTCATGTTGGCATATTGTATCCCTACATCCAATCGTGCGTTTTTTAACTTTTCAATATCCTCGGGCTTAATCAAAACGGTAAGTTTAATTTTATCTTCCGAATCTATAGATTTACCAGATGGAAAACCTTTTAGGTTGGGTGTTACAGAAATTGTTTCCTGGATAAATGCCGCCACATCAAACTGAACGTTAATTTCTTTTGGCTCATATTCTAATTGTGCCGGTAGTTCAAAATCAAGATTAATTTCTTCAGAATAATTGGATTCAATATTTCTCTCCGGAATCTGAATATAAAATGAGTCTTTAATAGAATGAACGATACTAGCTGGGCCGCTAACATGAATCAATCGAGGCTCAATCTTCATTTTGCTCACTATCTGGTTACCAGGTAGCAACGATATTGTGGAACTGTCAACCCGCAATTTGTACGATTTGATAATTACCCTATCGAACTGAAGTGGCACAGTATCATAAAGCAGGTAATTAACTTTAATATCATCCAATTGTACTTTAACCATAGGCAAAAGTTCAGAAGCTGATATATAACTGGTAGATGTGAAATTATCTAGCCTGATCACAACAGGTTTTCTGTTCAGCTTTATGGTTTTGCGCAGCAAATTCCAACCGAAGCCACTGGCATTAAATTGGATTTTTTCCGGCAAAGGTTTTACCGGTACAATTTCTTCCTGATTATAAATAAACTCAACCGGATAGGAAATATCTGCGGTATGGTCGCCATTCATAGCATTAAAAAACCAGAATGTACTGGCGGCTAACAAACAAAGAATAATAGCCTGCCAATCTGCATTTATACCCAAGATATTTCCTTTTGCCTCCATCCGGTGCAGTATTTTTTATTTAATATCTACAGATTTTTTGGATGCATCGGTAGATATTGCCCATTTCTCAATTTTGATTTTTACTCCTCGTTCAATTTCAACCAAAAGAGTATCATCTGATTCTACACTTGAAACTACTCCGTGTACACCGCCAATGGTTACAATCTCATCCCCTTTTTTGATTGCTTCTCTATACTTTTTAGCTTCTTTTTGTTTTTTTTGCTGTGGTCTGATCATAAAGAAATACAAAACCACAAACATAAATCCCATAAAAAACAGGAATGTATAATCTCCTCCCGGTGTTGCCTGCAAAAACATTGTGAATTCCATTCTATATTATATTAATTAAGTTGTAAAAATTACTGTTTCAAAGGTCCTTTGTTATTCAAATCGATGTCTTTTACATCGGCCATAATTTCAAGCACTGTTTCTTTAGGTTCTGTGTTTGCATAAACGGTAACTGTTTTATGTATTTTACCACTACCCGATCCATTATACTTTACTTCAATATCACCGCTTTCGCCAGGCATTACCGGATCTTTTGTCCATTGAGGAACGGTACACCCACATGAAGCTTTTGCATCTACAATTACTAAAGGTGCAGTGCCACTATTCTTAAATTTAAAAACGTGTGTAACCATTTCACCTTTATTGATTTTTCCAAAATCAAACTGACTTTCTTCAAATTCTATCTTAGTTGCAGCTTGTGATTCTGATGATTTACTGGCAGAACTGCTATCTGAAGCTTCGATAATTGCCTGATCTACTTTTTGCTCTTTATTTTCGCATGCGGAAAAAATAATTCCGGTTAGAACCAGAGCATAAACAAAAAAATTAACACTGTTTTTCATTGTAACTTTATACTATTATTTCAAATTCTTAATAACATTGTCTGTAAACTGTTTGGTACCACATGGTCCACCCAGGTCGCCTGTGCGAAGGCTTTTGTTTGCCAGAGTTGTATCGATCGCCTGATCAATTCGATTAGCACAATCAAATTCTTTAAGATATTGAAGCATCATAACTGCTGACTTTAATAAAGCTGTTGGGTTTGCAATTCCTTTTCCTGCAATATCTGGTGCTGTACCATGCACAGCTTCAAAAATAGCCACATTGGTTCCAAAATTTGTGCCTGCAACCAAACCAAGACCTCCAATCAAGCCGGCACACAAATCCGATAGTATATCCCCAAAAAGGTTGGTAGTTACCACTACATCAAAACTTTCCGGTTTAGACACCAATTGCATACACATATTATCGATTATGTAATCATCTATCAGTATTTCAGGATACTCTGGAGCTATTTTCTTACCTGCATTTAGAAAGGTGGCACCGGCAGATTTTAAAATATTGGCCTTGTGCACCAATGTTACACGTTTGCGATTGTTATTTCTGGCAAAGTCAAAAGCAGAACGAACTATACGTTCGCAACCAAACTCTGTAATTCTGGCAATACTGTCGGATATTTTCAACCTTTCGTCCCAGGTTTCAAGACCGGAATACAACCCTTCTGTATTTTCCCGAATGGTAACCAGGTCTACATTATTAAACCTGGTTTCGACACCTGGTATAGATTTGCATGGCCTTACATTGGAATACAAATCAAATAGCTGCCTTAATTGTATATTGACACTTTTAAAACCTTTCCCTATTGGGGTTGTGAGTGGACCTTTTAGAGCAATTCTATTTCTGGAAATAGAATCTACCAAAGAGTTTGGAACCAGACTGCCTTTTTGATTTAGGGCAATTTCCCCGGCAAGTTCATCTTCCCAATCGATTGGTGCCTCTGCGGCTTTGAATATCTCTTTTACGGATACAACAATTTCTGGCCCGATACCATCACCAGGAATTAACGTGACAAGTGTTCTCATTCTTGATGTGCGGTTTTAGTTTTTATTTCGTCCATTAAACTCTCAACATCCACCAGCAATCTTTCTGCTTTATTGCGGGCAGCATTAATAATTTTTTGTCCTTCAGCTTTTGCTGCAGTAGAAGGCAATTCTTTCTCCTGACCCAACTGTTCTATCAATTCCATCAATTTAGATCTGTATTTATCCAGATTGTAAGTGAGTTTATCTCTGGTGTTTGAACCTTTGTCTGGAGCAAATAAAATCCCAATTGCTGTACCGGCTAATACACCTGCAGCAAATGCGATTAATGAATCTGATTTTCTACTCATAACTGAATTTTATTATTTATTATCAATTAGACCTCTACCGCTTTTTCTAATCACTCCTTTGCTTATAAGCTCTTGTGAAATGGCATCCAACATACCGTTTACAAACTGTTTACTTTTAGGAGTACTATAAATCTTTGAAAGTTCAATATACTCATTAATGGACACTTTGACTGGTATACCGGGACAGGTGATCATTTCAGTTAAAGCCATTTTGATAATGATATTGTCTGTCATGGCTATCCTTTCCATCTCCCAGTTTTGAGCTTTATTTACAATATATTGTTCAAGCTCGTCACCTTTTGCAAGTGTATCTAGAAACAGATCTTCAAAAAATTGTTTATCTTCTTCCCAGTTACCTGAAATTTCAATCAACAACTTATCTGTATCAACTTCGGCAGACTTGAGTGTTTTGCTTACAAGACTTTTTACGATCCCTTGGTTTTCGGTCCAGTTAAAATCCCTTTCCTCAAAAACACCCTGAATTGATTTATTTTTAAATATATAATTTTTAGCGGTAAAAAGTAAAATTTTTCGATCGTCTTCAAAGTCCGGTTTATCTAAAGCAAGATAAGTCTTAAATTCCTCTGAATTTTTAAAATCAGACTTAAAGGTGTTTCTGATTTCCTCCTGCTTCCATCTTAGATTAGCTCGCACTAATTGCATTTGAAGGCTTTCGTCAGATTTTAACTTTTTATACAATACGTTACTTAATAGATTTTTTGTAGTTGGTAAATCAGAGCTACCCTTGATATGTTTATTTTTCTTTTCTTCTTCGAAAACTTCAGCATAGTCAAAAAGATCAATCATAAAACGCAGGGACAACAAATAACTCTCGTAAATATTGCTGATTTCCGCCATCATGATGGTTTCAAAATGCTTCTTGTCTTTTTTTACATATTTTTCATAAAGACTTATGGCATCATCAACTGACTTCCTAATTTCATCAGGGTACTGAAAGAGGTTGGGTTTTTCGTTGGTAAATGATTGATAGAATAAGTCAGATGCCAATTTTTTGTTTACACGAAGCTCCTCAGGGTCACGAGGTTCCATTGAATTAAGGTCGGGAGCAAAAACATCTGCAATATAGTCTAGCGACAAATGAAAATCAGATTTCTCTGACTGCTTCAATCCATAAAGGGCTTGCATTACCTTTATTCTTAATAATCTCCTGTTTAGCATTATTTTATAAAAGAACGTTTTTTTCTACCTCAAATACCAATTTGAGTCAGTAACTTTACACTGTTCAAATTCTGATACTCGGAATTTGTTACAAAATTAGTCTTTTTTTTAAAACCTTTTTAATACTAGTGGTATTTTAAGGAGAATTACACTACAGCGTGAAAGCATTAAGTTATTTAAACAAGTACTTTTTAAATTATAAAAAACGATTTCTGACCGGCGTTTTTGTAGTTCTACTTTCTAATCTATTTATGGTTCTGCCTGCACCTTTGGTAAGAAACGCTTTGGACATGGTTGTAGACTCTGCCACCAAATACAATACTGTAGGAGCCGAACACCTGGAAGGTGCAATTTTGGAAAATTTTACAACCTCGCTGGCATCGTTTGTAGGATTGATTGTTCTTGTTGCTCTTTTACGAGGTTTGTTCCTCTATCTTCAAAGACATATACTAATTGGTATGTCCAGATATATCGAATATGATTTAAAAAACGAGATTTATCATCACTACCAAAAACTTCCACTTGAGTTTTATAGAAAAAACAACACTGGAGATTTAATGGCACGCATTTCAGAGGATGTATCGCAGGTAAGAATGTACTTGGGGCCGGCTATAATGTATGGGTTGAATCTTATTACTCTGTTTATGATCGTTATTCCATTCATGATTTCTGTGGATTTGCAATTAAGTTTGTATGTTCTTATACCCCTTCCTCTGCTTTCTATCAGTATATATTATGTGAATTCAATGATCAATAAACGGTCTGCTGAAATTCAAAAAGCACTATCGCGTTTGTCAACTTTTATGCAAGAAGCATTTTCGGGAATACGGGTAATAAAAGCCTACAGCCGTGAAAATGAATACAATAAAAAACTAGTAGAGGAAAGTAATAATTATAGACAAATGTCCTTGAAGCTGGTAAAAGTAGATTCATTTTTCTTTCCACTTATCTTATTATTAACCGGGCTAAGTAATATCATAATTGTATATTTTGGTGGTCTTGAGGTTATAAATGGCAGAATTACATTTGGGGTAATTGCCGAATTTGTAATTTATATAAATCTGTTAACTTGGCCAGTGGCTTCGCTTGGTTGGATTACAAGTTTAGTTCAGAGAGCAGAAGCATCACAAAGTAGAATTAATGAATTTTTAAAGACCCAAACATCAATAATTTCAGGACCAATTTCGAAAGAAATAAAGGGACAGATAAGTTTCAGAAATGTCAGTTTTCGCTATCCTGATACAGGAATTCAGGCTATAAGAAATATCTCCTTTGAAATTTTACCGGGCGAATCATTAGCAATACTTGGAGGTACAGGATCGGGAAAAAGCACTATAGCAAATCTGGTATGCAGACTATATGATCCTGGAGAAGGTCATGTGATGTTGGACAACACCGATCTAAAAGAATATAATATACAGGTGCTTCGATCAAATATTGGATATGTACCTCAGGATGTCTTTCTTTTCTCTGATACCATAAGTAATAATATTGCATTTGGTACCCCTGAAGCTACTATTGAGCAAATAACAAAGGCAGCAGCGGAATCAGATTTGTTAAACAATATTAAAGACTTCCCTCAGGGATTTGATACTATGCTTGGCGAAAGAGGTATTACGCTTTCAGGTGGTCAAAAACAAAGAGTTTCATTGGCCAGAGCTATGATTAAGGAACCCGCAATATTAATTTTAGATGACAGTTTAAGTGCAGTAGACACTGAAACAGAACACAATATCCTGACCAATATGAAAAGGGTGATGCAAAACAGAACTTCCATAATAATTTCGCATAGAGTATCATCGGCCAAACTTGCCGATAAGATTATAGTTTTGGAAAATGGTATTATTGTCCAAAACGGAACCCACAAAGAACTATCCCAAACGGAAGGTATTTATCAAAATTTGTATAAGAAACAACGAGAGGAAATACTGTAAAACAGAAACTTAAGTTATTCTAGGTTTAACCCGAAAATGCAACAATAAAAATCTTTAATTCAATTAAATTAGCAGGAGACCAGGAAAGAAGTTTGTCCCTCAACTTTTACTGCTAAATTTGGATTTTAATTTTCTGAATATTTTTTGCAAAAAATTATCATCTTCTGAGTTTTCGTCTCCACCAATTAGGTAGGCATAAGGCTCCAGGGACTCTACGTTATCAAAGATAATTTTGGTAACTCCCAAAAATGGTATAAATAATATCATACCGGCAACACCCCACAAAAAACTACCTATAAATAAGGAAACCAAGGTTGCCAGTGGGTTTACTTTAACCTTGGAACCAACAATTAAGGGAGTAAAAAAATTATTTTCCAAAAACTGAGTAGTTATAAAAACCGCCCCCGTCGCAGCTACCAAACCTATTGAGTCTTTTGTGATAAAAACATAAATAGTGGGTATTAATCCACCAATAAAAGAACCTAAATAAGGTATAATATTGAGCATAGCTGCCAATACTCCGAAAAAGATTGCATGCCTCACACCTATTATTAATAAGCCTGTAATGTTTAGAATTGCCAGTATAAACATTACTGTAAATACTCCCGAAAGATAGTTTTGAGTTACTTTACTTATTTCAACAATCACATTCTTAGTTCTTTTTTCGTCTTTAGCAGGAGTAATTTTGAGTATAAAATTGACAAATCTGGTACGGTATGATAAAAAAAAGAAGCTATAAATAACCACCAAACCAAAATTGGCAAGTGTACCGGTAGTTCCAGCAAGAATTTTCTGTGCATATGATCCGCCCATTTCCAGCATACCAGAAAGTCTATCTTTCACCATAGTCAACTGCTTATCAGGAGCTACACCTGTACGTTGGTGAATAAAACCCTGCATATTTTCAATCTTTTCGGTCATATTTTTTTTAATAATCGGCACATCCTCTGCAAAACCACTTATCTGCGTTGAAAGCATCGTAATTACTAGACCAAGTATTAAAAACAATATAAAAAGAGCTAAAATAATAGAAACGCTTTTGGGCAGCCTCCAACTTTCAAACTTTGTAACAACAGGTAATAACAACATAGCCAATAATGCTGCAAAAGAAATAGGAACCAAAAAATCTCTGGTAATATATAATCCACCAAAAAACAGAAATGCAAATAGTAATAATAAGATAAAATTAAAAAGTCGGCTATGGTATAACTCTTTGAACATATTATTTACTCTTTCTTAATTCATCAACCAATTTATCATCCTTAAGTTTTGCAGGAATACTTATATCAAAAAATATTTCAGAGATTTTATGTTTATTCTTTTTTAATGCAATCACATCATACGTTTTGCCAGCCAGGCTAATTTCTCTATAACTTACTGCGTGAAAACCCAAGTATCGCAGCACTTCATATTCATCATTTTGGTTAATTAAAACAAAAGCTGTTTCTGGCTTTTTTCCATCCAACCCAAATATCACACTTCTCATCAATGCATTGTATTGCTTATTGGCAACTCTCTCTTCTTCTGTTCTTCCCAGAGTAGCGCAGGCATATGATTTTTCAAAAAGTGCCACCAGACTAACCGGATATTTTTCCAATAAACTATCCGCAACAAACACAGCCTTTGCAAATTCACCGCTGGAGGTCAGGTTTTTAATTCTAATCTCAGAAACAACAATCTGCTCTATGTCCCGGTTTACTGCTGACTGAAAATAAAGCGATAGAATATCTGCCTTGGTGAGTGAGGTATCTAACACCTTAAATTTGCTTAATACTCTATCATATTCAAAATTTTGCTGACTAAACACCTGAATTGTATTCAGAATAAGCAAAGCAAAAATAATTAAGTATCGCATAGGCATAAAAAAAAACAGCGTCCCATACTGAGACGCTGTTTAAATATAATTCAAAAATATATTATTGTATGGTCAGCTTGCCATTTTTTGTTTCACCTGACTTTAGCATAACTCTGTAGTTATATACTCCAGTTTTCAAAGTCGAGATATCCAGATTACTCAAACCACCATTCAATTTTGAAGACAGTGTTGTATTTCCTTTCATGTCAAAGATTTCAATAGAAACGGCATCTTGCATATTTACATTTACTGAAGAAGACGCAGGGTTTGGATACACCAATGCTTGTTCTTTTTCAAAAACAGCTGAATTAGTAGATAAAACTACAGGATCATTAAATGTAAAAATAAACTGAATTGGTTCAGGTTGTGCATCTGATATTACACGCATAAAATATGCTAACTGGTTTTTGTAATCCTGAGAAAAGAAATAATATTCTTCAGTGGATGAAGAAATTATTTCTTTGTAGTTAAATGGCCCTGTAGCAGTATCATAAATTGCAGCATAAACTTTAACTCTAAGTACATTTTCAAAGGTTTTGTTTGCCAATTTAAGTGTACCTCTTCCATCTACAGTTGTTTCAGAATGCGTGGTTCTTTTGGTCAAAACAGTGATTGGAAAATTCAAATATGTAATTTGACTGCTATGTTCGGAGTAGGCAGTATCTTTAAAGTTATCCAGATACATCATTGGAAATTTAAACAAAATTTGCTCATTTCTATAAGGAACATCAATTGTAAACCCATCAATTTTGCTGGCAACTCCCACCAAACGATAGTCAGATTCAGAACCTTTAAAATAAGAATCACCAAGGTTATCAAGCCCTAGTTTAAACTGAGCAGATGGATATACACTGGAATTTGCAGTTACATAAGTATAAGGAACAACATCACCGGTAAAATCTGAGAAATCCCAGGTTTGCAAGTCTCCGGAACCACCTGCATTCCAATTTCCATCTTCACTACTTACAAAAGTAGATGAGTATGTATCACCCGCAAATGGTAAATTTTGTCTTGTAATTGTCTGTGCATTTGCTGCTAATGCAATAGCAGAGAAGAATAATACTGAGTAAATTTTTTTCATAAATGACGTAGAATTAACTTTTTAACAAGAGGCAATATAAACTCACCTCCAAATATTTGACCAATAAAAATAAGTAAACTTTACTTAAGTAAAAACTTAGGTTTATTCTATGAATGGATAACAAGTAAAAAAGGTAACCAGTAAAAAATTAAAAGGTTTATTATAAATAAACAATTAAAAAACTATAAACAATCACAATATCAATTACTTATTAATAAAAATTTGTCCTTTTTGTATACCTTGACCCCACTATTCCATAGAAACATATATAAAAATAAATCAATACAATCAATCCAAATGCTGCAAACAGGGAAATATCATACAGATTCCCCCAAACTATAGGCAATACTGCACCACCGACAATTGCCATAATAAGTACCGATGAACCTTTCTCAGAAAACCTGCCAAGTCCATCAATGCCCATAGTATAGATGCATGGAAACAAGACAGAATTAAATATTCCAACAGAAGCCAGTATAAAATATGGATTTACAACAACTGACTGAAAATTTGACAAGAATATATAAATCAAAACCAAAAAAGCTGCTAATATTGAAGCAATAGTAATGAGTTTTCGAGGACTAAAGGCTGGCAAAATCATAACACCAATAAAGCGACCGAACATTGCACCTCCCCAGTATAATAATATTGCAAATTGAGGAACTACTTCCCTGCTCACCGCCGCAGTTATATAGCTACCTATAGTTACTTCAGCCCCAACATAACAGAATATAGCAACTGCCCCTAGTAAAACATGTGGGTATTGCAAAATAGTATTTCTCTTAGAGTTAGAAATTTTAGGTAATGGTTCTGTCTTTTCCGTATTTAATCTGGGTAATGGCGAAAAACCAACAAATAAAGCTAAAAGAAATAAAATAGCACCTAAACCAAGGTAAGGTAGCTGTACATATTTGATGGTCGACAAAACAAACTCTTCAGGCGACATATGTAATCTGTTTTCTTCGGACAAACCAGCAAGCTTCATAAACAATCCTGATGCAAACAAAGGGGCAAGAAACGCACCTAATGCATTAAAAGCCTGAACCATAGTAAGGCGGGCAGCCCCCCTGTCGCGTTGACCAATTAGTACAACAAAAGCATTTGCTGCTACCTGCAATAAGGTGATGCCACTGGCCACTATAAATAATGAAAGGACAAATACAGAATACGAACGATTTTCGGCTGCAGGGTAAAACAACATACACCCAAAACCTGCTGCTACAATACCAGATATAATAGTGTTTTTGTATCCATATCGACTTAAAATTTTCCCCGCTGGGTACGCAACAACAAAATAAGTAGCATAAAATAAGAAACTTACCAGAAAAGCTTCAGAAGGTGACATCCTAAAGACTGTCTTTAACTCATCGACCAACATGAGATTGAGTACAGTTATAAGTCCCCACATAAAGAAGGCGGTCGACAAAACCACCAGAGCACCAGTAATACTTTTTCTATTCTTATAGTAAAGTTGATTCATATATAGCTACTTGGGGTAAATTAGGTATCGATGTATGTAATACGAATTAGACAAATCAAAGTTCACAATGGAACAGAACCTATTAAGTTATAAACATAGCACTTTGTCTTTAAAAAAAGTAAGCTGCTTATTGATTTTTTCGATCAGTCCAACAAATATCAAAAAAAAGACCTGATCATTGACCAGGTCTTTTTAAAAATCTAGGATTTGAAATTTTACTTAACTACAAAACTGGCATCTCCCAGTAAATGTCCATCTGCAAACACTTCAATAGTATGTTTACCGGCCTTGTATTCACCACCTTTCTGATAAACAAAAGTTACCTTTTGCTTAATTCCGGAAAATGAAACATTCTGAGCCATAGAGAACATTTTTTCTTCGCCAGAAGCAGTTTCAAACGAACCACCTTCTGTACCGCCAAACAAAACAGTTCCGTCTGGTTCTATAAATCTCATCACAATTTTTTTGTCATTTTGTGGAGCTACTTTATTTTCAGCAAGGTTAAAAGTAAACTTCAATTTATCCAATTGCTTACTTTTAAATTCAGGGCCAGCATATTCTTTGCCTTTAGCTGAATAACCCAAAACGGCAAAATCATATCCTTTCATTATAGAAGCTATTGCAACTTTTTCGGCTAAGGCTGATTTTTCTTGCTTAATGGCTCTTAATGTATCTCCTAAAACAGATTTTTCAATGGTAAGGGTATCTATTTTGGCCAGAGCCTGGTTTTTTTCAGCTGTAATTCGCAGAATCTCACTCTCAATACTTGCAACTTTTGTTACATAAGCATCATATTTAGATTTGTAAGCCCAGACATTACCTTTGGCTTTTCTCAAATCTACCTGCAAAGCTTCAATCTCCTGTATCAGCATTGGCAATGAATCTGCTTTAATCTGCAATTCCTCAGCAATTGCCTGCAAATCCAATAATTCTTTTTTCTTAGTTTCTAGCTCAGCTATTTGATTTTCTACCAAAACATTCAGCGTATCAATACTTTCCTGTTTGGCCATAATGACTTTAGTTTTTTCCTGGTCTCTGAATAACAAAAAGCCGCAAATGCCACTTAGTGCTACAATTGCCAAGATCATCAAAACTATGCCAGCAGATGATTTCTTTTTTTCCTGACCTTTTTCTTTTTTTGAATTAACCGGCTTAGAAGGACTCTGACCAGTTTGAGGAACACTATTTAGTTCTTCGTTTTTGTTTT